>ERZ507040.43-NODE-43-length-91433-cov-10.5025_pt1 | contig 91433 bp, 93 predicted proteins | sample MGYA00512871_ERZ507040 | MGnify/ENA metagenome assembly ERZ507040
CGCTATAATATAACTGTTTTGGACTCTTTGGCTTATCTGGAATACTCAACTTAATTACGCCAGCTTCTACTAATGGATTTACATACGTCTGTATAGCATAAGTAACAGAATTTAACCCCAGATAATCACAAATTTCCTTTCTTGTACGCGGCGTTTTACAAAATACTATTAAATTATTTGTTTCTTCATCATTTGACATATCTTCATAATCATTCTTTGATTCTTTATATAGTTTTACAATAAAACTTCCTCTTTCATCCAAGAATTCTGGCTGTCTTAAGTTATATTTCTCCATTTCCATCCGGATTGTTGGAATTCCCGAATACCTGTTTTCTGTTATTCCCAATGTTTCAAGTGCCGATGCAAGTACCGGATTTCTTGTATCCGGTTGAATTTTTCCTAATTGGTCAATAGTGATTCTTCCATATAATCCACCTGGATTATGTATTTCAATCCTGTCTTCAAACATTATAAGTTGAATCGGCATTCCTTCTGTATGAATACTATAATCACGATGTACTAATGCATTTATAATAGCTTCTCTAACTGCTGTTATTGGATAGTCTGTTCTGTCAGTTCTTCGTCCGGTTGTCGGACTTATAATTGTCTTTGTCCGCATATTTCGTTTCACAAATAATAATGCCTCATCCAACATTTCCGGAATTGTTCCTTCTATTCTCTGATTATCCGAGAATCTTTCCCCCATGTCGCCAAGACTTCCTATTGTTCTCCCAGGAATTACAATTGCCGTAATACACAATTGTGGAAAATATGCCTGTGGATATGGACTAAAAAGCAAAGTCGCACTAAGCGTTACTTTCTCTCCTCGCTTTATGCTCATAAGTTCATAAATACTTTCATTATCAAGTGTTGCTAATCTTTGTTTTCCTCTCTTTAACAGTTCAACATAACGATTCAGTTCTTCCTGATCCAATGACATTACTGTTACTCTCGGAACCTCACGGATATCGTCTTGATATTTTCTTCTATATGCTTCATAACTATATATTTCGTATTCTGTCATCGGTTCATTACTATCCCCAATACGGGTATAGGACCCCTTCAACCTTCCACGTCCTTGATAATAGCAAGGTCTGTCTGCCAAATCTATTCCGGGAATTTCAGCAGAAACACTATATTTAAGTTTATGCAAGAAACTTGCATATTCCGCAAAAACAGAGCACTCGCTCCGCATGAGCGGAGCGCTGTTCCGCTAGGAACGGATCATTGCCCTGTTTGTTAATAAAGTTACTTGCTTTCTACACGTCTATCGCGACCTGGAAAGTCTAATCGATATGCTTTAGAGGTCATGCGGCTGAGACATGCATCTGCATATGTGTTATCACCAAACAATTGGTACCAGTTCGCTACTGGCATCTGCGAGATGATGACTGTTGATTTTCGGCAATCTCTAGCTTCGATGATTTCAAAGAGATCACGGCACTTGTCAAGATTTAAGTCCATCAATCCAAAATCATCTATAACAAGAAGATCATAACCGGCCATCTTGTTTGAATACTCATAGTAATTATCTTCACTATGCGCATGGGCGGATTCTTGAAGCAGATAAGAGTGCTTGATCCGATTCGAAAACGATCCATAACAGATCTGGTTGGGCACTTATTCAGACGCATCTGAATAGCACCAATAATAGTGTTGTAGTCCTGCATAAAAATGCCTCCTTTCGTAATCTAAAAATAATGACTACGAAAAAACTATAACACTTTATAAGAATGCGTGATCCGACGAAGCGGAAAAGTGTTCCGTTACGACCGGAAAAACTGATCCGTTGCTAGCGGAATCGGTGATCCGATGAAGCGGAATTTGCAGTCAGATACAAAAAACTTGCCACCTGCTACTTCTTACAAATGCATGGCAATACATAAAACTTGCCACTGACAGCATCTCTTGCATACTATGGTATAAAAAATGTGGACTGGCACCTCTTTTTTCAGGAACCTGTCCACATTTTTATTTTCTTTTCCGTATATTCACCTGTTATATCTTATTCAGTCCGGAATCTATTTTTTATATTCAACCTCGAATGATCCAAGTTCATATCCATGAACGCTTCCCTTTACCTCTCTGGATACAAGCTCTACTTTCTGTTCAAGATGTTCACTATATACTCTTGTTGTCAGAACCGTTTCCCCGTTATTAATGAATATCTCAATGGCTGATGTATCCGAAAAGATGGTAATATCCGAAAGCTCTTCCACCTTAGCAAAGCGCTGCTTTCTTCCACGTCCGCTTTCTCCCATCGATAAGGTAAAAAGCCCGTCCTTCCAGCTTATCGTAACATCTTCACGAAGCTTAAGCTCCAGATTTTTTGCTTCTTCCACGTCAAGTCTCAGTTCAAAACAGCAGTCCGCAGGCGCCCACTTTGTAAATGCTTCCAGTTCGCAGGTAAATGCATTTTTACGCAGATCTTTCATCTCCTTTAATGGATGCTGTAAGATCTTTCCATCTTTCCATTCCAGTTCTCTTGGCATGGTAAGTGCATGGATCCAGTCATATGCAACCGTTGCATCATTATCATAATCTGCATCCGGAATCCCCATCCAGCCAATCAGGATTCTTCTACCCGCTTCATCTGCAAATGTCTGTGTCGCATAGATGTCAAATCCTTTGTCAAATTCCTGAAATTTTCCAAAGCTGTATGATTTGTTCTTCAGGTCAAACTCTACCGGAAAATATCCACACTGGTACACATTCTGGTAATCATATCCCTTCTGATCTACTCCCTGTGGACAGCATGTCATAATCTGCTGGCCGTCAATCTCGAACAGATCCGGGCATTCCCACATATAACCAAATGGCTTTGCTGTCCGCACCGTATCGTACCATTTCCAGTGTTCCAGATCGTCGGAACAAAACAAAAGTGCACAGCCATAAGATTCCGCATCACGGCCTCCCTGGATCATATAATAACGGCCGTCTTTTTTATAGATTTTTGGATCTCTGACATGCTTGGACATATTCACCGGATAATCATCATTGGTCATTACAAGCTTCTTGTATGCAATATTCTTTCCATCCGGACTGAATACGTGAATCGTATTCTGTTCCCGTCCATTCATGATATAATCATAATCTTTATCCCAGAGTTTTACATTTCCTGTGTAAAAATAGTGAATTCCATCTTCACAGGTATAGGCTGATCCGCTATATACACCGTCTCTGTCCCATTCTTCGTCCGGATAAAGGAACGGCTCTTCTTCTTTATAATGAATCCAATCCTTTGTTGTGTAATGTCCCCAAAGCTTCGTTCCCCATCCGGCAAGAAATGGTGTATATTGGAAATAAATATGATTCACACCCTGAAATTCACACAGACCATTCGGATCATTCATCCAGCCTGTCGGCGGCATCATATGAAAGTGAAGTCTGTTTTTATCTTTTTTTACATTCTCCCTCATACTTTCATGCTTCGGATATTCTGTTAAATATGTCTCTTTGTTCATCTGTTCCTGTCCACCTTATCCTTACACGATTTCAGCCATCTTATCATTTTTTGCAATATGTTTTTCTTCTGTTTTGATGGTCTTTCCTTCCGGAAGCTCTGTGAAGATAACAAGAATCTCCGGAGAGTATCCATGCTTCTTCACCAGGTCGATGTCAAATCTGATAAGTGCTTCTTCTGCTGTTACTTCCTGTCCTTCTTTTACAAGTGTCTCAAATCCTTCACCGTTCATATTGACGGTATCTACCCCGCAGTGAATCAGGATCTCTGCTCCATCTGCAGTTGTAAGTCCGATTGCATGTCCGGTTGGATATACGAGTGATACGGTTGCCTTACATGGTGCCATAACGGTTCCGTCTTCCGGAAAGATAACGACACCGTCTCCAAGTACCTTGTTTGCAAATGTCGGATCTGTCGATGCTTCGATATCTTTTACTGTTCCCTCTGCTGCTGCATAGACTGCACCAGGCTCTTCTGTAATAACTGCCTTTGTTGTATCATTTTCTTTTGTATCGTTCTTTTTGTCATTTTTATTCTTATCCGGTGCTGACCACATTTTTCCAAAGATGACTGTACATACAAATCCAATCGTAATCGCGATTGCATGTGCAATGATGTAGTTAATGTACCCGTGATGTGCCGGATTAGCAATTGCCATTCCAGGAAGTGCAGTTGTACCGAATCCAAGAGCAGTAAGCTTTGAATAGTATACATATGCACCTGCAACTGCACCACCGATACATCCACCGATCAGTGGAAACTTGTAACGTAAGTTTACTCCGAAGATTGCCGGTTCACTGATACCAAATAATGTCGAGCAGAAACTTGGAATACAAAGCTCTCTGGCTTTTAAGTTCTTCCAGTTCAGGGAAAGATAACCAAGTACCGCACCACTTTGTCCAAATAAAGCTACAGACATCAGTGGATTTAAAAAGTTTGTTCCTGTCGATGCAATAAGCTGTGCTTCTACCGCACCGATAATGTGATGAAGACCTGTGATAACTACGATCTGCTGAACTCCGGCAAATAACGCATACCCGAATGCTCCCAGATGTTCTGTACTCCACATCAGTCCGTCTGTGATTCCATTAGAAAGAATTCGTCCTGCCGGACCTACAAGTGTAAAAAGTAATACCGTAGAGATAAATACTGTCAGCATTGGTGCAACCAGAAGCTTGATTACATCCGGAATTACCTTATTGAAGAATTTATCCAGTTTTGCAACTACAAATCCCATCATAAGCGCGATGATGATTCCTCCCTGGAATCCTACCATCTCAATCTTCAGTCCGAACAGACGGATAACTTCTATATCAACGGTTCCCTGTGCAGCCTGGTAAGCATTGGCAAGAGAACTGTCTAACATGATTGCTCCGATTACCATACCAAGAACCGGATTCCCGCCAAATCTTTTTACGGCTGAATAGCATACTGCCATTGGAAGGATTGCAAAGATACCTGTAGACGCAAGACTTACCAGCCGGTTGATCGCATATAAGGTATCATGTGTCTTTACTACTTCAAGTCCGCCAAGGACGCTTGTAATTCCCATCAGAAGGGCTGCTGCAAGAAGTGCCGGCATGATTCCGATAAATACATCAGATAACGCTTTGATCACTGCCTGAAGTGGATTCTGCCTCTTCGCACTTTCTTCCTTCAGATCTCCCAGTGACATATTCTGTGTATTCGTATACTCGGCAAATACCTCATATACATCATTCACTGTTCCAGCTCCCAGGATCAGCTGTAACTGATTACCTGCTATGAACGCACCTTTTACTTTGTCGATATCTTCCAGTTTTTCAATATCTGCAAGATCATTATCTTTCAATACGATCCTGAGTCTGGTTGCACAGTGTGCTGTTCCCTGGATATTATCCATTCCACCAATATTGGCTACGATCTGTTTTGATATTTCCAGATACTCATTGTTCTTTCCCATTTCTCTTCTCCTTGTATTGTTTTGTTTTGGAACCGGTTCCGTTCCTATGTTTTTATTATATACATCAGCTTTTGTATGTCAACACAAAACGTCACTGCACTTTCATTTTTGGAAACGGTTCCAAAAATTGATATCTAAATTTGTCTATATTGCACAAAAGCAGGTCTGTCAAATTGACAGATCCGCCTGATTCTCAGTTCTCTTTTACACTTTTTCTTTCTATAATTTCATACGGGTTGACCTGAAGCGGGCTTACCGGCTTTCCTAAAATCATCTGGATCATCGACTCAGCACTGATCTCCCCCCAGTTCTTCCAGTCAAATTTTACCGTCGTAAGTGGCGGCTGTAACAGTTCTCCTGCTTCGTAATCGCCAAATCCTACCACGGATACTTCTTCCGGTATCCGTATACCTTTCTCTGACATTACTTTGTACACGCCAAATGCGATACGGTCTGTTGCGCATACGACTGCCGCCGGTGTCTTCATATGATCTACAAATTTCTGTACATTTTCAATTGCATTTTCATAAAAGAACGTTGTCTCTATGACTTCTTTTGGCTTTTTCTCACAGGACATAAGTCCATCGATCACTCCATGGCGTCGTTCTCCTCCTACTGCCGGGTCATCTTCAGGTACCCAGAGCATATAAATCTCCTTGAACTTACGTTGTCCGATATAATTACCCACCGCATATCCTGCATTGTAATCATCATTAATGACAGAATTCTCTCCCGGGAAGCGTTGTCCAAGAAACAGGATTGGAATTTTTAACTTCTTTACTGCTTCTTCGTATTCTTTTGTGCTTCCCGTCGCAAGAACCATAATTCCATCTACATTCATATTCTTCAGCCGTTCGATACAGCGTATTTCTTCTTCGATATCATTTTCCGTATGCATGATAAGAGGTGTATAATCATTTTTCTTAAGATAGGCAACGATTACTTCTACAAGTCTCGGTGTTGTTACCGAGTTAAATCCAGGTACCGTAAGTCCTATGATCCGGCTCTCTTTTGCATTCAGCCTTGCAAACAGATTCGGCTCATAATTATTTTCTTCGATGATTTTTTTTATCTTCTGGGCCGTTGCATCTTTGACGCTTCCCCCGTTCAGATATCTTGATACAGTACTTTTTGCCACACCGGACATCTGGGCTATATCATTTATTGTCAGTTTTTTTTCCAAATTATTTTCCCCCATAGCGTCTATTTCGAACCTGCTTATAATACAGAGAACCTGCCAGTGACAGCTTCTTCCGGACACATGCCGATTCAAAATGTCTTAATATGTATTATACTCTTCTTTGAAATTTCCTGTCAAATTATCTCCTGTCCGAAATAGAGGATTCACACAAAGATTTTCAAGGGTTTGCGGAGAATTTAATAACAAAATATAACAGTTATTAAATCTCTTAAAACAGGTGAAATCTCAATCGGGATTTCTTTCTGCAGACGCTGCCGCAGGAATTGGTCTTCTCTCATTTTTCTCTTTCTCCGCTATAATATAACTGTTTTGGACTCTTTGGCTTATCTGGAATACTCAACTTAATTACGCCAGCTTCTACTAATGGATTTACATACGTCTGTATAGCATAAGTAACAGAATTTAACCCCAGATAATCACAAATTTCCTTTCTTGTACGCGGCGTTTTACAAAATACTATTAAATTATTTGTTTCTTCATCATTTGACATATCTTCATAATCATTCTTTGATTCTTTATATAGTTTTACAATAAAACTTCCTCTTTCATCCAAGAATTCTGGCTGTCTTAAGTTATATTTCTCCATTTCCATCCGGATTGTTGGAATTCCCGAATACCTGTTTTCTGTTATTCCCAATGTTTCAAGTGCCGATGCAAGTACCGGATTTCTTGTATCCGGTTGAATTTTTCCTAATTGGTCAATAGTGATTCTTCCATATAATCCACCTGGATTATGTATTTCAATCCTGTCTTCAAACATTATAAGTTGAATCGGCATTCCTTCTGTATGAATACTATAATCACGATGTACTAATGCATTTATAATAGCTTCTCTAACTGCTGTTATTGGATAGTCTGTTCTGTCAGTTCTTCGTCCGGTTGTCGGACTTATAATTGTCTTTGTCCGCATATTTCGTTTCACAAATAATAATGCCTCATCCAACATTTCCGGAATTGTTCCTTCTATTCTCTGATTATCCGAGAATCTTTCCCCCATGTCGCCAAGACTTCCTATTGTTCTCCCAGGAATTACAATTGCCGTAATACACAATTGTGGAAAATATGCCTGTGGATATGGACTAAAAAGCAAAGTCGCACTAAGCGTTACTTTCTCTCCTCGCTTTATGCTCATAAGTTCATAAATACTTTCATTATCAAGTGTTGCTAATCTTTGTTTTCCTCTCTTTAACAGTTCAACATAACGATTCAGTTCTTCCTGATCCAATGACATTACTGTTACTCTCGGAACCTCACGGATATCGTCTTGATATTTTCTTCTATATGCTTCATAACTATATATTTCGTATTCTGTCATCGGTTCATTACTATCCCCAATACGGGTATAGGACCCCTTCAACCTTCCACGTCCTTGATAATAGCAAGGTCTGTCTGCCAAATCTATTCCGGGAATTTCAGCAGAAACAAATTTTTTATTTTCCTTCTCCACAACTGTAATAAGCGGCCGTACAACCGGATTCATCTGCAAGCATTGCTCGTTAATTTTCTTTTGAATGTCCTGAGCATCATAAACACCAACTTCTTTATAATCTTGTTTCTCATCAATTCCAAAAACAATAATGCCACCATCATCCTGATTAGAAAAACTTGACAAAGAATCATATAATCGTTTCGGACATCCTTGCTCCGCTGATTTCAATTCCAAATTCTGCGTTTTACATTTCATTTTTTGAATTAATTTTAGTTTGTCATATAATTCTTCTGTTGTCATTTTAGTTCCTCCATTTATATTTTAGATTCTAGCACTATATTTAAGTTTATGCAAGAAACTCAAATATTATTCTTATGAACTAAAAAAGAACTCAAATTTATACTTCAAATTTGAGTTCTTTTTCATTTTCAATGTCCACTTATTCCTCTCTATATTTTCTAGTCCATCTCTTCTTCAATCTTCTCCGCAACCGCCACATCCGCCGGCAGCCACTCCACATCCGTAAGCTCCTCCCTGGTCAGCCACCTGGCAGCCTCATGCTCCTTCAGCACCAGATCCCCTTTCACGATCTCACACCAGAAGCAATCCATCGAAAGATGAAATCCCGGATAATCATACTCCACCGTCTCGATCCATTCACCAACCGAAACTTCTGTATCCAGTTCTTCCATGATCTCACGCTTCAACGCTTCCTGCGGTGTCTCCCCGGCTTCGATCTTGCCGCCCGGGAATTCCCATCCGCCTTTGAACTCGCCATATCCGCGCTGCGTTGCGAATATCATCGTTCTTCCGTCTTCCTTTACTGCCTTTATCACTGCTGCCACAACTCTTATCGTCTTCATCTTACCTTTTATCTCCCGTCAAAAATCTTCCTGTAACAGTCCCTATTCATTCACAATATACTGATATATATCTTCCCGCACCGGAGTCTCCAGCTCCCATTCGATCTCCACCGCCGTCTTATCCGTATTCGGCATCACGAACTGTTTCGCATTCCCGGTCGCGATCACACGGCCCAGATAATAGAATTCCTTGGATATCTTATCATCCTTATTCTTTCTCACAAACAGCTGCACATCTATACCACGTTCTGTTGCGTTCAAGAAATTCTGCACATCTTCCGAGTCCATGCTTCTTCCGCTTTTGGAAATCGCAATCAGCCGGTTCTCTGCTACGAAATGATCTTCGTATTTCGTGGTATCGCTGATATTGTCCTGCTTATCGTAGTTAATGAATATCGGAAATGTCTTGGTCTTTTTATCATATTTGTAACCGCCGATGTTCAGCGGCACTTCATTTCTCTCCCAGTTCAGCAGACGGCAGGCATCCTCGTATGTATATTTCTGATACAATACCAGATTCGTATCCTGATAATGATGACTGTAATTAACCTTATATCTCGAGATTCCGAAGTCCACCAGTTCCTCCAGAATCGCACAGAATTCCGGATTCTCTAACATTTTCCCATACACATCGGAAATGCCATAATCATCCTGTTCCTTCTTGAGAAATACACACTGTGCGTAAGTCTTCTTTGCTGCGCTCGTCGGGAATTCATTTGTCATCATATTGATCACATTTTCCGTGCAATGCTCGTCCATCTCACACTGATACGTCTCGGATAAACGCTTCCGCAGACGCCCAATGATTCCATGGCGATACTGCAACGTACGTTTCAACAATTCCAGCTCATGAATCCGCTTGCCGCTCGCCAGCTTTTTGGAAATGAATTCAATCACTTTTTCTTCGTCTTCTGACAGCCGGATGGTATATTCCTTTTCGTATTTCACAAGGAATTTGTAATACGAACCCAAGCTGTTATTGTCGAAGATCCGCAGCACATCCATTTCCCCATACTTATCAAAATCCGCAAGCGCCGGGATATGCCCCAGCTTATTCTTCAGATTCGTATAATTCTCCCGGATTAATTTGATATCGCTGAAGTTCGCATTATCAATTGCCTGGAAAATCCGCTTTCTGGAAATCTCATCGAAGTGAATCGTGCTCGCCCCCGGAATCACTCTGCCACCCTCCGTGACATAACGGCGAATATTGTCCTTGTTATAACTACGGTCTCCAGACAGCGCAATCGGAATCATAAAGTTATTCCGATAATTTCCGATGAAATCCAGCACGACAACATATTCTTTGTTCTCGGCTTTTCGAAGTCCCCGGCCAAGCTGCTGAATGAACACGATCGGCGACTCTGTCGGACGAAGCATGATGACCTGATTGATCTCCGGCACGTCCACACCTTCGGAAAATATGTCTACGGAAATGATGTAGTCCAGGGCATCTTCGGATTCTTCTCCCGCCAGCCGTTCAATTGCTGCGGCTCTTGCTTCTTCCGAATCACTACCACTCAGCACCAGCGTCCGCCAGCCCTTGTCGTTGAATTTCTTCGACAATTCCTTTGCCTCATCAATCCGGCTACAGAAAATTAATCCCTTCACACGGTCACCACTGTATCCAAAGTATTCCGCCTGTTTCATGACATTTTCTACACGCTCTTCGGATGTCAGATAGCGGAAATTCTCCACCTTTTCTTCGGATGATTTTCCTGCATCTGCAATAATATCCAGATCCGTAATTCCAAAATAGTGGAACGGACACAACAGATCCTCCTCCATCGCATCCTGCAGACGGATCTCATATGCGATCTGATGATTGAAGATTTCGTAAATGTTCCTGCCTTCCAGATTGTCGTCTCGTTTATCCGGCGTTGCGGTCATACCAAGCCACAGCTTTGGTTCGAAATAGTCCAGGACTTTTTTGTAGCTGTTGGCGGCGCTGTGGTGGGCTTCGTCGATTACGATTGCATCAAATGCGTTCTTCTCATAGCGGTGCAAGTTCTCCTCTTTACTCAATGTCTGGATCGTTGCAAAAATAAAGTCCTTGTCATATTCCTGATATTTTCCCGTTACCAGTCCCATCGAAACTTGTCCACTGAATACCTTACGGAATGACTTCTTCGCCTGCTTCGCGATCTGATTTCTATGTACAAGAAATAGCACTCTCTGGAATCCCAGTTCACGCATGGCAAATGCAGAGGCATACGTCTTACCGGTACCGGTCGCCGATATCAGAAGTGCTTTTCTCTCGCCTGCTTCCTGTATCTTCCGCAGGTTCTTAATAAAGCCAACCTGCATGCTATTTGGCTCTAACTTATATTTTTCAATCGATGTAATATCATCCAGCTTCGCAACATCTCGCTGATGCTTGATGATCTTATATTTTTCCCGGTATGATTCATAAAATGTGTCAAAATCCAGTGCATATTTCGAATTCCACAGCGAATCAAATTCCTGTACAATTTCCCGTGCCATCTCACCGTCTTCCGTTGACACAATCTTCGTATTCCATTCCCGGTTGTAAGTCAGCGCTGCACTTGTGATATTAGAGCTTCCGATGATAATCCGGTAGATCTCTTCTTTCTTGAAAATGTATCCCTTGGTGTGGAAGCCTTCTTTTGCTGCTTCTACATCATACATTTTCAAAGTGATATTCTTTAACTCGTTCAGCTTTTTCAAGGCTCTTGGCTCGCTGAAGTTCAGATAATTCGTTGTCAGAATCTCTCCCGGAATATTCTTCTTTTCCAGTTCTTTTAACGTCTGCAGAAGTGGCGTGATTCCGCTCATTGTGATAAATGCCACACTGATCTGGAACTGATCACACGCCAAGAGCTCATCCTCGACGGATGAGAGAACTTTCTTTCCTTCTTTATGATTGTTGGATACGAACTGCGGGCGGTAGGCCAGGCTTGAGGCTGTGGCACCGTTGATGTAGGCGGTTTCCAGGGCGGTTCGTAGGGTGGTGAGGTGTTGGGTGGTCATTTGTGTATTACTCCTTTTCGGAAATATCCTTGGTTATATTTTCCGTTTTCGTAATCGGTTATCGGATCAATGTCATACTTTTTGCATTGTTATTACAAACTATTATCAGTTAAATATTCCTGCTTAAGTTCATCTATCAGCTAAAGCGTGAAACAAAACACTGGGAAGGGGGCAGACCCCATTAAGACATATCCTCTTTCCTTTTATAAACCTAATATATTATGATATATAAGCATACCATATTTTCCCCATCTTGGGGTATTTTTTGGCGGATTGGGTATTCTTATAATAAATGCTTAATCTTTAGACGTAAATTATAAAGGTGCTCCGAACACATTTCTGCAGCCGGAGCACCTTTATAATTCACATATGATTAGTTATTAATTTGAATCGCTTTTGCGACTGTAGATTTCAGCTTTAACCTTTTCATTCCATATAGTAAACTTATCTAACACATCATCTCCCATCCAAGGAGCACCTTGTAATACACCTATTATTCTGAAAACGGCAGCTATCTAGTTTTCCCAAAACACTTACTTCACACATAAAAAACATACACCACAAGACATCAAAAGAAGCAACCCTTTTTCCATTACTCTTTTTCTAATGTATATTAAATTGTTTATACTCTTCTAAAATATGTTTATACCGTTTCATCTCTCGATCTTTAGGATTTATAAATAATGCGTAACTAATCTGTCCCATTAAATGTCCTATGTAATTCTTACGTTCCGTTCCTATATAATTCAAATGTGATTCCAAACCATATTTTTGAATATAATACATATTTTTTCTAATCTCTTTTCGTACGGTTTTAGGCACCTGTGTCTTGTAATTCACAACAATACCCGTCACTTCCTGTTGCTGTCCTTGCTTACGTACTCTAGTTTTAGTTTTATTTAATTTTAATCCCATGGATTTCAAATTTTTCCTGATAAAGCGAATTACTTGCACTTCATCGAAATCTCCGGAAAATGTCATATCATCTGCATATCTTGTATAACGTATTTCCTGTTCTTTACAATATTTTCCAACAATTTCATCAAATTTTTTCATTAAAAGATTAGAAAGTGCAGCACTTGTCGGCGCTCCTTGCGGTAAGCTTCCATTTAAACAACATAATCCTGTCAACATCATCGCAACTGATTCATTATATCCATTTTCCATAAACAATTGAAATACCATCCAATCTGTCAAACAATCATAAAATGACTTTATATCTAATGACAATACCTTTTTTTGTCTTCTATGAAACCGAACGTTATCTTTTATAGATTTCCCTGGAATATAAGCCTTAGCATATGCACTTACTTTTAAGTTATATAAAATATTCTTAAGAATCCATTTTTGTATTTCCTTTAAATTTGGAAGTGGCTCTGAAATAATCCTTATTCCACCGTTTTTTTTAGGAATTGAAAATTGTCTGTAAAATCGTTCTGGAGAATTTGCTGCTGCATATACATATATCGGAAGATATCCTAACAATGCACATAAATGTTCTTGTGTATAAATAATCGGTATCTTATTGACCCAAAGATTCTGGGCATAAATCATACATTCTTCACAATATTCTTCACTTTTTCCATTTTTTTTTGCAATTTTGCAAAATGTAACTTTGTATTCATTCCATTCCATTTTATCACCTTAAAAACCTTTGAAATCTTTACCTAAAATATCAGTTATCTGTCTTTTGACAAAAGACAGATAAGGAGTGATTTTGGTTCAAAATCACGACCGTAAGACTTGTTCGGGCTTTTACTCCTGTAAAAGAACGGACAAGTCTTACTTCTGGCTCGAAAAATAAGTTCTTCAAAGATTAACGACTCGCTAATCCCGCACAAAGTGCAAAGTCTAAAGATTTCAAAGGTTAATTTATTATATCACGGTAAAAATATATCGTCTATATTCAATTTAGGTACCTTATATTCCTTAAGCGGGAGAATTGAAATACTTTTTTTTCTCGTTTTTAAAAGCTTCCATCTTTTCTCTCCCATCTCTGTTAAGCTCCTGGTTCCGTCTTCATTATAAACAATCTCTCCTTCTTTCTCAATCTGCTTACTCCATTCCATTATTTTTGCATATGAATACCCCGCTTTGAAAAGTGGCATAATTGATTTATTTTTTTTTATTGTATCTAATAATAATAATTCAATCTCTTCTTTCACTATTTTCTTCACCCTCTTTTTTCTCTACTCTAATTGTTTTTACATTTTCTTTTCTTGGGAAAGGGGCATGTGTATGTCCTTTTTTTTCACACCAATATACAGGAAATGTATTATTTGGCGTCTTATTCATAGCAACCAGACTTTCTGATTTTTCAAATCCAAGATCCATTCCTTTTGGTGCTTGTAATAATCTACTTATTTTCTTCATTTCCTTACGCTTCTCTTCGGCTTCTTCTTTATCATATCTATCTGAAATTCCCTTTTCTCGTACCGCCTTAGCATAAACTGAAATTCCCGTTTCTTTTTGAATGTTTTCAACTCCTTCTTTTTGGGCAACCAACGTCAATATATAGATTTTTTTCCCTTCTTCTTGTAAAAATTTTAAATATGTAAGACACTCCAACGCCGTCTGTCCACTTCCTATAAAATCATCAATTAAAATCAATGCCCCCATTACGTCTCTATATTTTTGTTCTTTTACTACTTCTGGTGTTTCACAAATTCGTATCTGCCCATCTTGAAACTCTTCATAGGTGCGAAGTAAAATACTTTCACATAAATATAACATAAAAGTAGAACTCTTTTTCTTTTCAAAATCCCGTTCTGGAAGCAATGGACATATAAATATATTTTTCCCTTTCTCTGGCTTCCAATCCTCATCATGAAACAACTTATCAAAGGCATCTATTAAATATTTCTCATACATCCCCGAATTTACCCATAAGAAATTCTCTGTAAGATCCAATATAAGATCCCTCTGTGTATCATTCTCCAGCTCCGCTAATCTTTCACAAAACCGATCATATACAGAATATTTTCCTATTTCTTCTATCCTCCATTTTTTTCGTTCAAATAATGCATACAATTGTTCTGCATATTTATCTGAAATAACTTCTTTTATTATCATTAGTTAACTACTCTTTTTCTCCCTTTTACGTTTTGTTTTTTCCACATTATTTATTATAAATTATATAATATATATCCTGTCACTTCAATTAGCCTCTTCCTAAATATCACTTTTCATCTAACACCTTTTATCAATATAAAGCCTGCGCTATAAACTAAACACTATTTTCAGCAATTTTCCTAACCCAGTAATGATTATCTACTTTTCCTTTTGCTATAATATAATCTACTAACTTCTCATGTCCTTGTATATTCTTCAATCTGCTCAACACCGAAACTTTAATGTCATAAGTTTCATCATCCATCGCTTTACATATAGCATTGAGCACAACTTCTTCAAATTCACTTTCTATTGATACTAATTCCATTAAATTTATATATGACCAACACCTTATATTTCTGTTCTCATTCCGGACTCCTTCAAATAAATATTGTAAAAAACATTCTTTTCCTTCAATATGTATTTCTTTTTTTTCAATCGCCGAAAAAAATCTTCTCATAAATTGCAGTATCAAAATAGTTTCTGCATTCTGACAATCATATAGCTCTGCAAAAAATTCTATTATTTTTACTTTATCAATTTCTTTTTTTGCAACCTTTAACAATGTATATATACACTTTTGAACATGCTTAGTATAGGCTCTTTTGAAAAAAGCTTTATGACCTATTGGATATTCTTCATATTCATTTAATATTTGATTTCCCATATTTGCAATTATTTGATTATTTGAATACATAATATTAAGTATAACAACTAATTCTAATGCCGAAATTTTACTATCAATCGTCTGTGTTTCTAATTTAAGCGTTTCACATACAGCATTACATAAATTTTCAACCAATTTATTATCCAGCTCTTCCATTTCATCATTAAAAATATTCTCCAAAGTTCGATATGGATCATCCATATAGCCAGAATATTTCCCGTCTTTTCCTTGGATATTATTTCTCTCAACTATATCACCAACACATTTCTTAATATAGTAATTTAATTCTTCTTTTTCATGAGTTAAAACATTTAATTTATATATTTTTTCAAAAAATTCCGGATAAACATTTTTTACTTTGTCATCAAGTTCTTCCGCATCTTTTAATTGCAATCTAATTGTTTGTATTGCATAAGGTAATTTATTGACACCTTCTACAATTTCATGATCTGCGAGGCACTCGTTTAGCCATTCAATATATTTTTTCAAAATTTTTAGATCTTCTTTTTCATCTATCGATATATCCTGAAGCATATCAAAAATATCATTATACCATCGTTTTAAATTTTTTTGCCGAAATAAATAAGCTACCTCCAGAGTGTCATTCAATGAAATCCTTTTTTGCAGATTTTTAATTACTTTTATATATTCTTTTGCTATTATATCTCCCGCAAATTGTTCAGCTGTCCAAATCCTAATTTCGGCTTTTACATCTGCAAAATAATCCTCAAATTGCTCATCAGAAAAATAATAACCAAACGCACCCATCAATAATAATTTCGAATTTAATTTACGATATTCGATTGGAATATTTTCTACTGTATTGATCCACTCTGAAATATCATTATTATTAATAGCATCCGTGTATTCGCCATATATATTGACAAAATTATAAAGATCTTTAGATGTTCCTTTTAATAGCAACATTTTAACTGTTGCACAATACACTCTATGGTCTCTTGTATTTAAACTCAAATATTTTAAATACAAGGATAATCTATCTCTAATACAATAAATATGCGTAATAGATCCATATACTAATGCCACAACAAACACATTTGCAATATTATCAAGTACATTAGTAACTCCTCCTATGTTCACGATAGTAGGAGATTTTATTAATTCCTTTAAATAATCTTTAAAACAACTCTCATAATAATTACTTGTCATTCGATCCAGTACCGGAAAATAAACCGACTCCTCACTTGAATCAAGCATTTTTTGACCATCATTTTCGAAACAGATTACATTATTATATTCATCCCTTATATATGCCAAATTGCGCAAATCAATAGCAATATCATTTACCACCCACCTTGGTATCACCTTAGTTTTATTTGCTAATGCCATTGTTTCTGTTAAAACTTCAATCGCTGCTTCTATGTTCCCTTGCCAATAGTATGACATTGCTTTTAATCGTTGATTTATAACTGTTTTTAATTTTCCCCTATGCAATTTTATGATTTCTTCAGTTAATTTTTCAAAATTTTCAGAACTATACTTTATATTTCCTAAAAGTACTTCAAACAGTAGTCCCGCATATAGATTAAAGTTATCTTTTGCTTCAATTTCATTGTTAAAATTCAAAACATATTTATATAAAATATTTTTTATATATGTGAGGTCCTTATATATCGACTTATTCACCATACTATATTTTTCATTTAACTCAATATTTTCTTTTTCTTTTGATTCGCCTATATTTTCAATAGCGCCAGCTATATTTCCACAATATCTTAAATAAATGTCTACCACATCAGCTAATACACTTTTATATGCTTCCTCGGCCATATGTGAAAACTCTGAAACTTCTTTATATTTTTCTCCCTTTGGTGAATTTATTATTTCCTTCTGTAATTCCGTTATATTCTTTTCTTTTTCATTGCAAAACAAAAAAATACACTTTTTCTTTAAATCTCGACTTCTTTTTACTTCCAATAATGTTCCCGAATTAATCCCATCTTTATTGTCTATAAGAAAAACTATTAAATCTGACCTACCTACATGATATAAGTATGCCTCTCTTACCTCTGTAGATGACCCCGGTTCTTCTTCAAAACAATACACTTTGCACATACCCGTTTTTTCTAATAAAAGTTTCAAAGATTCTCTTATTAATTTATATTTATCATCAATATTGGAACTTATAAATACTTTTACCTGCTCTTTAAAATCTTCACGTTGCATTTCTGTATCTCCTTTCTATGTTTTCATTCAACTACATTAAAGAAAATCAAAAATATCTTTCTTTCTATCTCCTATTTCATCAGCCTTCTCATACCTCCGCCGATAATACTCCAAACTCCGATACCCCAGCACATCCCCCATCTGCTCACCAAACGCCATATTCCCAACAACTTCTCCAATCTCATCCCTCAACGCCAACGCATATCCATCCTTCTCCACAAAGAATCCCTTCCCTGACGCCTTCAAGAACCGAATCGGCATCCGCTTCGCCTTACTCAAATGCTGCTTATCCGTCACTTTCTTATAATCCTCATAAGTATTCACATTCGGGAAATCCTTCCAGTTCGTCCCTGTATCAAAGAATTCCTTCCAACTCTCCAATACCTCTTCATCCGTAACCGCAAGCCGGATATTTCCATGATTATAAAAGCTGTAAAGTATCGGCATCTTATACACTTTCTGCATCTCCGTAGTTTCGATGGTCTGAATGAATTCTCGCCCGATTCCCGCATATAACTTCTGCTCATCCTCTGACAATTCACCAAGTTCATACAGGAAATCAAGATACTGCTGGAATGGATTTTCTTTCGCATGACTGCCGCTGACACAAATCCGGTAAATCTCATCATCCATATAAGTGAATAAATCCATTCTGCTCGGCCGCTTTCCGTCCAGTAATTCTTTCACACGATAATATTCCTGCCGGATCTGCATTTTCAGTGTTAATTTCTTCTTATCTATTTCCTTGAACAGATCAATCAGACGCATGTCAAAATCAACGATACAGTCATCCGGATATTCCAGATCCTGGTACTCGCAAGATTCATTCTTGTTAAATGTCTGCTCTCCGCTTAATAATAGTGGTGCTTTCCCCGCTTTCTCATAATTCCCGATGAAATCCAATACATTCAGATATTCTTTTCCTTTATATAGACGAAGTCCTCGTCCCAACTGCTGCAGGAATACGACCGGAGATTCCGTCGGGCGCAGGAACATTACCATATCCAGGGAAGCGATATCCACACCTTCATTGAACATATCCACAGAGAAGATCACCCGTATCTCTCCGTTCTTCAATTTGCGGATAGCTTCGTTACGCTCCTCGGCATATGCTCCATTTTCACCGCTGTATACTGCTGCGGATGCGATTCCTCTCTGGCAGAATTCTTTTGTCATGTCTTCTGCATGCTGTCTGGAACAGCAGAATCCGATTGCACGCGAAGAACGATATTTTCGATAATATTTGTAAATCAGATCATATCTTCTTTCATTTCCGATATAAGCCTGATTCAGCTCCTGCTCATCATAGCGCCCCTTCACGATCCGCAGTCCGGAATAATCCGTCTCATCATACACGCCGTAATAGTGAAATGGTACGAGCATTCCTTTGTTGATCGCTTCTTTTAATGAAATCTGATATGGCACGTTATAATCACAGATTTCGTAGATATTTTTCCCGTCCATTCTTTCCGGTGTTGCTGTTAATCCCAGTAAAAATTGCGGCTGAAAATACTCTACGATTCTCCGGTATTGATCTGTAACCGCATGATGGAATTCATCAATGATCACATAGTCAAAATAATCCGCCGGAAAATATGCCTCATTCAAATATTCTGGTCTTCCGAGTGTCGCTATCGATGCGAAAATGACGGATTTATCCGTATCCTTTTCTTTTCCGTCAAAGAATCCATAATCCTCCGAGTTCCGCACATTTTTGAAAGAAACCGCCGCCTGCTTCAGGATTTCTTCCCTGTGTGCAACGAATAACACCCGTTCATATTTTGCCGAATCAAATGCAGCAAGGTATGTCTTTCCGATTCCGGTGGCCGCATATACAAGTCCTTTCGTCGCACCTTCCATGCGGCTTTCCTGTAACGCATACAATGCCTCTATCTGTGCTCCCCGCGGGCGGTATAACATTCGGACATTTTCAGTATTCCTGTCCTCATTATCTTCTGCTGTGTCATATTTCGCCAGATCCCTGGACACCGCCGGCTTCTTCCATGTCTTGGAATATCGTTTTAATTCTTCATCATCTATAATGATCGAATGATTCAGAAACAGATCTTCAAATGTAGCATAGAACAATTCATAATTCTTTTTGTCCAGTATATCACTAAATCTGTAATTCCATTCGATTCCTGAAGTTAACGCACTTTTGGAAATGTTCGATGATCCGATGTATATTTCATTCGAAGATTCATAATGAAAAATATAAGATTTTGGATGAAATGAGCGTGATGTTTCATTATACAGGCGCAGATCCACACGGTCGCCGAGCTCGCTCTTGATCAGATATAAAGCCGACGGCTGTGTGATCCCCAGATAATTCCCCGTCAGGATACGGATCTTCACGTCCCGGTCCAACGCCCGCTTCATATCATTTAAGAGCATCCGCACACCCGATTCCATCAGAAATGAGACGATAATATCAATCCGCTTCGCCTTTGCCATACTCATTTTCAGTTGATAATATAGATACCGGCTCCGGTCTCTGTCCCCGGTCATTACATTCGTAGATTCGATCTCATATGTATCTATTCTTTCCTCAAAATTAGATTGAGCCATTTCTCTTCTCCCCGCCCCGGACGTACATCTGATGTAATCCATTGTTCTTCTATCTCTAATTCATCCATGTCCTGAATCAATTTTGCAAATGTCTCTTCTGTCATATCCGTAAAATATCTGCCGTTTCGTTCGCCTTCGAATGTCCCGTACTTGAAGGATGTGTAAATGATTCCGTGGGCTCGAAGAGCATTTGTCATCTTCTTTATAATGTCTTGCAGTTCATTTGCCGGAACATGAAGGATTGATGAGCATGCCCAGATTCCGTCGTAGGCTTCTTTTTCATCCAGGTCCCGGAACAGCATGTGCTTTACCGGAATGCCTGTATATTCGCTTGCGAGTTTACATAGTTCCTGTGAACCATCTATGGCTGTGACTTTGCAGCCTTGTTCCAGGAAATATTTTGTGTCGCGGCCGGAACCGCAGCCGTAGTCCAGGATTTCCGCTCCTGGATGTAATTTGTCCAGGAAGCGATTTTGCACGATTCCGAAGTCTACGGATATGGTGCCGGTGATGAATTTTTTTGCGTTTTGGTTGTAGTAGTCTAGTGTTTTGGTTGATTTTGTGGGTTCGTTTCTTGCGTTCACGATTGCCTCCTGAGGGTGTGATACTTGTTCCAATATTGTCTTGTATTTATTATACTGCATGGGAGTGGATGGATACAAGAAAGAGTATACTCTCCTTCACAAAGCATTCAGCAACTTAATAACCATTATCTTTTTTCACCTTTTATTACTTATCACTCTCTTCTTTGAATTCTCTCATTATATTATCAAATGTTTCTTCTGACATTAAACCATACATTTTATTCACATATTCTTTTCTGAACAACAATATTTTCCGAAGTGATAATTTACAAGTTCGAATCACTCTCCATCGATGTTTCCTTTGAATCTTCTTATCTTGGTTATCACGAAATTTCATTCTGACAAATACTTGTTCATAATCAGAATATATCTCCAGTCCAAATTCCAACGGCAAGATTAAATTTCTCGTCGTATCATTCATAGTTATTATCATTTTAGCAAATCTACTGTCGTAATATCGCAACACTTATGTATCTTACTTCAAAAAAATCCCACATATTATATGTAGGACTTTTCTTACTCACTATATATGCTTTGTGCCTGTTCTAAATTTTCTATAATTTTACCTTTCAGACTCTCCGGTGATATGACTTTAAATCGATTCGCATATTGTACAAACCAGCCAACCAATGTCACGCTGTCCATCTTTTTAAATACCGCTTTATACTTTCCATTATCTAACGGTCTGACCGACACCCCTGACATTTCCGGGCAGCGGCATAATCATATGCGAAAATCTGCTTCGTCCTCTCTGACTCGTCAGATTTAACAGCTTATTTCGAATCTCATTCGCTTCGTGAACGGACACACACCTTGCCTGTTGCACCGAATCTAACATCAGCTTAATTTCCCAGTCTTCCAGCAAATGTTTCTCCATATACCATCCTTTATGTGAATTTTCTGCCTGCTTAATCGGATAACCGCAGCTTTGCAACAAACGCACATCGTCATAAATGGATGTACGGTGTACATTTTCCATTCCGTATTCTTCTTCCAGTTTCTGGCTTATCTGCACTGCATTCATCGGCGTCTTCTCATCGGTGGTCTGGAAAAGTTGAAGGACGCGGATTATTTTTTCTTTATGGGGTGTGGACATAGCGGTGCTCCTTACATTATGTTTTAAATTGAAATGATATATTAATTATACTGTACTGAGTTAAGCTTCACAACTTTCATCTTTTTGATTTTTATAGTTGACTTTTGTTAACAAACAGATTAATATTATATACAAGAAATGGGTTTGTTACCGTACGGCTATTGCCTAAGCGGGGTGCTCGTTTCTTTTTTTATATTCATCGAATATCAAAACATCCCTCACGCCAATTTCAACTCCAATCCCGTAAATAATTCTCCAAGCGTACACGACAGATGTCCCTGCTCTTGCTCTGGCATTTCATAGCTGACTAACTTATACTCCGGATTCATTTTCAACTTTTCAATTAGATATCCTGTATTCACCGCATCATCCAGACCATCATGAAGTCGTCCCTCCGGTTCAATCTCCACCCTGCCCAGTGCTTCTTCCAGACCAATCTTTCGTTCTATTCCGAATCGTTTTACAAATACATCCTGATAATCGATCCATCTTGCTTCACAGACAAAATCCAGAATCCGCTCATCACAGATCTTCTTTGCTTTGATTTCATGAAGCAGCTGTGCTCTGTCGGAACCGCTCCAGGCATAGACTTTATACTCACGATCGCCGATCCAGTCGATCATATGTAGCAGAGCCTCCTCAATACGTGGTGCTTTCTTCACCTGACTATTTCGTATCCCTGTCAGATTCTGAATAAACGGATCGATCACTCCGTGTTCCGGATGTACATATTGGCTAAGCGTTCCGATTCTTTTGAATTCCTCATCCAGAAGAACAGCTCCGATCTGTATCGTCTCATTTGCATATTTATAAGATCGGCTCCGATAATCTCTCGGTACGTTACACATTTCTAAATCTATCACAAGGTAATTCATGCTGTTTCCTCCTGTTCACTTTTCAGACTCTTTTTACAGATCTTGCAGATTGTTCCTGCCGGTGTAACCAATACCACCTTCGCATATGCCGTGTCACCAATCTTGTCATACAGGCGGCCTGCACTCATAGATTCACCGATGACTGTATACGAACTATTTGCCACATAACCGATCTTCCCAAGTCCTTCATACGTTACTTTGATTGCTTCCTTGTCATATTCATTATCCGGTTCTTTTTCTAATCTGATCTTCATACCTTTTTCCAGAAAATCATTTCCGAAGTAGTGTTTTGTTCCTGTCAGGGTGATAAATATTTTTGCCATTGTGTGTGCTCCTTTCGCTTTGAAAACGTGTTCATCTGAATTTGATTTGTTGTCTTATAATTACTTTTATCTCCCGGAATTCTGTTTTATTCCCTTTGATGTGTATAGTATAATTCAGTTGATGGGGTATAATATTCTCACCTTGTTTTTTATTTTCATACATCAAAAAAGGAAATCAACCGCAGTCAATTTCCTCTTCTCATCATCAATCATACACCCTTTTCAACACTTCCAGATCAACCTCAAGCTCCCTGTCACCATCTCTTACCCTGGCAATCACCGGTACCCCTGTCAATCTCTCGATCATTTTCTCATTATCTTCCTGCATCGCTCCACCCGAGTAATGATTCAGAATGATTCCTTTTACATCCATTCCATGATTCCGGATGTATTCTACCGTCAAGACAACCGCATTGATCGTGCCAAGTCCGGCATCTGCGATCACCAGAGTATTCAGATGCAGCATTTTCACAATGTCTTCCAGCAGGATCTCATGCTCTTTCTCCCAGCGGATCGGACATACAATGCCGCCGCTTCCTTCTACCGTGACATAATCGTACTCTTTCTTTACCCTGTCAAAATCTGCTTTTACCGTTTCCGGATCAACCGGATTCCCTTCTATTCTGGCAGCCAGATGCGGAGACACCGCATTTTGATACAGATATGACAGTAAGCTGCTGTCTTCCTGTGTGATACCGGCAATCTTCTTTACATAGCCTGCGTCACTTTCTTCTATGGACTCTGCGCCTGATAATGCAGCCTTATAATAGCCTGCATGAATTCCTGCATCCGCCAGCTTTTTCACGATTAATGCTGTGACATACGTCTTTCCTACATCTGTGCCGGTGCCCGTCACAAATATTCCTTTTGCCATAATCTCATGCCCCTTTTTTTATTAGCTCAGATAAAATCCGCTTTTTCGCATTCTAAGTCCCACACCGGCTGCCAGCAGACATAATACAAAATCTCCAGGCATATCTAATGGGAAGCAGGACAAAAAGATCACGCCCAGCGTTGCCGGTGTATGTGCATAAAAGTTCAAGATTATGAATTTATACACGATTCCGATTGCATATGTCACAACAAATCCTGCAAGACAGGCAAGCAGATAGTTCTTGTAACTTGCTTTCAGCTTTTCGCATACTTTTCCGGTTACATATGCGCTTACAATGAATCCGACCAGATAACCAAAGCTTGGCCGGAATATGTATCCGATTCCTCCGCCTGCTGCAAAGATCGGTACTCCGACGAGTCCCAGTAATACATAACACCCTACAGATATTGCTCCCTTATCAGCCCCCAGAATCAATCCTGCAAGCAATACGAAAAAGAACTGAAGTGTGAAATAATCCATATATGGAACCGGGATCTGAATAAATGCTCCTATGGCAACCAGCGCCGCGAACATTCCGCATAATACCATACTTACGGTGGATAATTTTTTTGTTTTTGTGTTCATTAAATTGTTAACCTTCCTTTCAGTTTATGGTTAACAATTTATCGTATTTCGCTTTGATTGTCAACTTATTTTTCGTGCTAGTTTACAATCATGTTCTTGTTTTGCTAATTCAGAATCCATTTCCTACTCCCCATACTGCTCCATAAGCCTCCGGGCCTCTCCCCGCATCTGCTCCACAACCTCATCCGGTCCAATGATCTTAACTGCTTCCCCCAGCGAAAATACCCATCCCAGGAACTGTTTGCTCACATGCACGTCCACATTCACCCGGAAATGATCCTCATCTTCCGGAATCATCATCACATCTTTCCCAAACCGGTCAATGATCACGCCCGCAAGGCTGTTATTTACCAGCATCTTTACAGACGTTTCCTTTCCCCTGAACATTCCGAAACTCTTCTTGGCATAATCCGCCATATCCAGCTTCTTGAAGTGTTCTTTTCCCTCACGGGATTCATCCGACATCCGGATATGCAGCATCTTGTCCACCCGATAATGCTTGATCAGCTGCGCCTCTGCATCATATCCGATCATATAATAATTCTCATCATCCCAGGACAATCCCCACGGGCTGATATGATACCACGCTCCTCCGTGACGCAGTTCCATCTCTTTCTTCACATTCCACTGGAAATACTGGAACTTGATCTTCTTATTTTCAGAAATCGCATTGTGGATTGCATCGACAGTATAATAGATGCTTTCATTCATCGTCTTAATTCTTCCGGATACATACACCTGTCGCTGCAGCCTCTGTGCATCGTATTTGCTGACCAGCTTTTCCAGCTTTTTTATCAGTGTGTTGGTCTTTTTCTCTGTAATGAATTTGGAAGACTGGATGGAATCTACCAGAAGCTTTAATTCCGGCAGTTCGAATGGGCGGTTGACTACGCGGTAATGATAGCGGTTGCCGATGGGTTCGCCCTCTACCTCGATCCCGAGTACAGACAGATCACGCAGATCTGCATAGATTGTTTTGCGATCTGCGGTCACTTCGTATTTTCCCAGTTCTTCCATGATTTCCGGCATGGTAATATAATGTTCGTCATCTGTATTTTCCAGCATGATCTGTGCGAGACGGTATAATTTTAGCTTTTGATTTGTTCCTTTTGGCATAATCACATCTCCTCCACCAGCATCTCCTGATACCCGGCAGTCCCATACTCTTCGATCCTATCCACCACCGGTTTCAATCTCCCATCCGTAATCCGCTCCAGTATCTTCATACGCTTCGGCGATATCACTTCCTCTGACCTGCACTTCTCATAATCCGCCGTTTCCATATGCCAGTAATGAAATTCTCCCTTATAATACTGTGATAATTTCTGTGCGATCAGTATTCCTTCCGGGTCAAGGTCACCCGCATAATATACCCGGATTTCCGACTTTGCAAATAGATCCATCTGTATCATCTGATACAGGAAATTTCCTGCTGCAGTTCCATTGTCAAATGCATGCGGATTTCCTGTCAGCATGGTGAGATCCTGCTGGCACTGTTCCGGTCTGTAATCCGCAAAAAGCGGATCCTGTATCATTTCTTCATAGACCTCTTTCTGATACAGCCAGTATTTTAATTTCTCATAATGCTCGAAAAAGATACGCATGATACAGCGGTATCTGCTTACGTTATCGGCATTTAAATATTTTGCTTCTGTCAGCGGCTTGATTAATTTGTCTGATACCTGCATAGAACTTCTCCTTCTGGTTAATTAAGTTCAGTATAGCACATGCGTTGGAAATAGATTCCATAGTTCTTTGTTTTTCTGAAAATTCTGCCTTGATTTCTAATCATTTACATAATCATAATAATCCGCCTCGCTGGCAAATAAGATATATTCGCCATCTACCATTCCCATGTAACCGTCACCTGTGTTAAAACCTTTCATTGCCAGTTCCTCCATTTCTTTGAAAAATAATGATTTTGATTTGTTTTCCCTTTTATGTCTATAGTTTATAACATCAGATGGGGTATAAAATTACCATCAGTAACAAAAAATACCCGAAAAGATTTCTCTTCTCAGGTATCTTTATCTATCCCTATTCTATTTTCGCTGATTATGGGCATCGGTTTCTCTCCACCATCTACCCATTCAACCTTTTCAGCTGCTTAAACTTCTGCCTTCTTAATAATTCCGACACCAAGCGGATACGGTCCTGTATGCACACCAATCGTTGCTCCAATCTGGTAGATTCCGATCTCATCGATTCCAAGCCGTTCTTTTATCAGATCCTTTATCATCTCACGGAATCTGACTGCCTCGTCATAGTCATAACCATATCCGATGCAAAAATTATATTCACCAGGTTTTGCATCGATCTCGTCCAGATAATTTTTCGTCATATCTACAACCTTTTTCATAGACTTGATACGGTTTCTTGCCAGCCCGGAACTGAAGATTTCCCCTTCTTTTAATGTAATCATCGGTTTTATCCCCAGTGCTCCGGCAGCTATCCCGGCCAGTTTACCGATTCGTCCACCATGTCTCAGATAATCAATACTTCCGATTGTAAAGAAGATCCGTCCCGTCTCGCGTATCGGAAGAATTTTCTCCACAATTTCTTCATATCCCAATCCCATATCACGCAGTCTGCATGCTTCTAACACGAAAAGCCCCTGCAGTACTGTATTCACCGTTGAGTCGATCAGCGTAATCTTTGCATCCGGGTACTCTTCTTCGATCATTTCCTTTGCGACAGTTGCCGACTGCAGTGAACCGCTGAATTTGCGGGTAATACAGATGCAGATAACCGGGATCTGCTCTTTCACACTTTTTTCGAACACCTGATAGAAGTCATCCACCGATGGCATGGAAGACTTCGGAAATACATCCGGGTGTTCCACCATTTCGTTATAAAAATCTCTGACTCCTAATTCCACCATTTCCTTCTGATATGTCTCACTGTCAAAAGACACATAGAATGGCACAACCTCTATATCATGCTCTTTTGTAATCTCCTGCGAAAGATCCAACGATCCGTCACTGACAATCTGCACTTTCTTCTGCATATCCATTACCTCTCTACTTATATATTCTGTAAAAATAAATTTCTCATACATTTTACATGTAGTTTTCAATACTACATTCTTGGAAACGTAGAACAGTATAACACAGGGTATCTCAAGTGTATATAACTATGCTTCATACTTTCTTAAAATTTTATACTTTTTAAGGAAAAGGCATAGCCGCAGCTTCCTGTAAATTTACCAGGATTTTTTCGGAGCATTTTTCAAAAAATTTTTTACAAGCTTTTTTTGAAAGCTTTTTCTGAAAATCTATTGACTTGGAGTCCGCTTCAAGTGCTAGTATGAACTCAGAAACTGAAAGGAGATCTTAGAAATGTACAATAAAAAATTAACATTAAGTAACGGTGTGGAAATTCCTCAATTAGGACTTGGAACATAGTTCATCGATGATGATAAAGTCGCTGATGCAGTCAAAGCTGCTGCCGATCTCGGCTACAGACATTTTGACACTGCACAGGCTTACGGAAATGAGCGTGGTGTCGGCGAAGGAATCCGTACATGTGGTATTCCGAGAGAAGAATTATTCGTTGTATCCAAAGTTGCTGCAGAGCATAAAACTTATGAAGATGCCAAAGCAAGCATTGACAAGACTCTTTCTGATATGGGACTTGACTATCTTGATATGATGATCATCCACAGCCCGCAGCCATGGGTAGAGGTAAATCAGAGCGACAACCGCTATGTCGAAGGTAACAGAGCAGCGTGGAAAGCCCTGGAAGAAGCATACAAAGAAGGTAAACTCAAAGCCATCGGTGTATCAAACTTCCAGATTGGCGATATCGAAAGTCTGCTGGATACCTGCGAGATCAAACCTATGGTAAATCAGATTCTTCTTCACATCAGCAACACTCCTCTGGAACTTGTTGAGTACTGCCAGAAGAAGGGTATCGCTGTAGAAGCTTACTCCCCAATCGCTCATGGCGAGATTTTACACCAGCCGGAGATTGCCTCTATGGCTGAAAAATACGGAGTATCTGTTCCACAGCTTTGCATCCGTTATACACTGCAGCTCGGTGCGATTTCACTTCCTAAAACCGGTAATCCGGAACATATGAAGACAAATGCCGATGTAGACTTTGAGATTAGTGCCGAAGATATGGAAGTTCTGAAGAATTTCAAACATATCGAAAGCTATGGAGAAAGCAGCGGATTCCCGGTATACGGCGGAAAACTGTAAATTATTCAAAAAAGAGATAAATATATTATAAATCAAATATTTAATCAAAATATTTTCTGATCATAGAGAGGTTACTAAGATGAACAAACCATATATTATCTGCCACATGATGACTTCTGTTGATGGCAGAATCGACTGTGCCATGACATCCCAGCTTCCGGGTGTCGAGGACTATTATAAGACACTGGACGAACTGAATGTTCCGACTACCGTGAGCGGCCGTGTCACTGCGGAACTTGAGATGGCTGAACCTGGATTCTTCGAAGCAAAAAATTCTGAAACATATACCCAGGAAGGATTTTCTAAAAAAGCTGATGCCAAAGGCTATGAAATTATCGTTGATACCAAGGGAAAGCTTCTCTGGCCGGATGCCTCTGATATGGACAAGCCTTACCTGATCATCACAAGTGAACAGGTAACGAAAGAATATCTGGCATATCTGGACGGACAGCATATCTCATGGATTGCCTGCGGAAAAGAACGGATCGATCTCGTACGTGCCTGCGAGATCCTCGCTTCTGAATTCGGCGTAGAACGCATGGGTATCGTCGGCGGTCCTGCAATCAATACCAGTTTCCTGGATGCCGGACTTCTGGACGAGATCAGCATCCTGATGGGTGCTGGAATCGATGCCAGACGGGAAATGCCTTCTGTCTTCGACGGCTTCGCCATGGATCATCCGCTGGTACATCTGAAGCTTACAAATGTGCAAAGATTTGACAGTGATGCGATCTGGATTCGGTATAATGTATAATTATTGTATAGTTATTGCATATCTATCGTATGGAAATTTAAGTGAACTGATACTACCAAGGGCAGTGCTGATTATCATTGTAATCAACACTGCCTTTATTTTCATCGTCATGTTTTCGGGAGAAGCTGCCAGTGGCAGGCTCTCTGTATTTCTCTCTATTCTTTTATTCCGCATTCTCTGTATCCAGAGATTTTTCAATCTCCTCTATAATCTGCACTGCTTTTTCTGCTTCATCCGCCTCTGTCCAGATATCAACGCCGTATACTCCGAATCCGGCAACTCCATATGCTGCTACACTTGAGCTTGGTTCCTGTGTGAATGCAGCAATTCCATTTTCTTTTAGCATTTCTACCAGCATCTCTGCCTCAATGATATTTTCTGCATTGTAGATTTTTTTGCATCCTGTTGCTTTCATGAGAATCCCTCCTTATCGTTTTAATCATTTTCCGAATATAAGCATCGTCCGATAATCTTCACAGACTTTCTCCTGTGTAAAGATTCCTTTTTTCGAATGCCAGAGAAAATATCTGTCATCATACGCCTTCTTTGTGGCCAAATCAATAATCTGAATTCCTTTATTTTCCGGATGTTCCTTATCCGCCGTGACAACCTCCATATAAATATAATAAGTCTGATTTCCTTTTGTTATTTTTGCACCTGAATCCATTATACGATAAAAATTTCTGTCCTGACTTCCTGTTACTCTCATTAAAATACTATCCTTATCAAGAGTTCCGTCTTTTATTGTCTCGCTGTAAAATTCAAGAAATTTGTCCGGTTGCTTTTCAAATTTTTCTCCTGATACATTTTTTGCAAATAATTTTTCTATTTTCTTCTTATCATTCTGATTGCCGCATCCAGAAAATCTGTAAGGATTTCTGTAAACTCTCCGTGATCTAATCTGAATAATCTACTCAGAAATGTTTTCCCGCATCCAGATATCAATGTTACAACCAGCATAAATGTTATTCTTTTTTTCATCATCCGTCCCCACTGCTCTCAGGATTTTACATCTTTTCATAATACCCCAAAGCTCTTTCATATAGTTCTCTACATTGCCGTTCATCTCCATATGCCAGACAATCACATTGATTTTATTCCCAGTCAAATTCATCAATAGCATCTTTGATTTCTACAGAAATCGATTCCTCATTTTTTAATTCTCTAATAACTTCTGCAAACTTATCACGCTGTGGATTATTAATATCATTGTAACACCGATGAAGCATCCAGATATTGTGCGGGGTTGGTTTTTCACTTACTGAAGCAATTAACAGTTCTTCATACCCATTTTTATAGAACTGCTCAACAAAATGTACCAGTTCTCCCGGCATTCCAAAATCTACCGAGGGATTGTCCGCAATAATTTCTAAAATCGGTGCCACCAATTCGTAAGGATTAGAATATGTATTTATAGCATCCACTACTTCGTCATCAATATAATACTCTTCATATGGTTTTGCCGCCGCTTTCAGTGCACCAATAATTTGTTCCTTAGTCATATATTTCTCCTCTTTCAGAATTCTAATCTGTCTTTACTTCATCCTATCATAATTTATCGGATAATTCTATTCTTGACCTTATAGAGAACAGCCAAAAATCATGACTTTATGATTCCTGTCATTCACTCATTTTACGCTTTAATAATTGATATATTTTCCTGCCATCTTTTCTGCCAAATTGATGAAGTGCTCCCATATACAAGTCTTTCTTCCCCTGATGTCTCTTTGCACTCACAAAATCAATAATTTCCGCTGATTTGCATTCATATTCTGTTCCAGTCAGAATATTTTTCAATTCTTTTTTTATTCTGTTACCTTCTTCAATCCGGACACTCTCTGCAGACAAATCTAATAATAATTTTCGATTCTGTATTTTCTTTCTTCTCTCTGCATCCTCCGGTGCATGAAATAATGTAAGTGCATTTTCTATATTTCCTGCTTTGACAATTTGAATCCGATTCGCATTCTGATCCGCTCCAAAGAAATCAATAACGGCCTGAAATCCTTTATCATTGCTTATGATTGCAATCTCATTTTCTCCTCTTTCACTAATGATTCCACATTCTGCCGCAATATAAAAATCAAGTGCATTCTTTCCTGTACCTTTTAATTTTATAACCCGGAATTCACAGCCACTCTCTTTAATCTCCTGTATATAATCATATCGTATTTTTCCGCAGTTTTTGCTATAGAAGATTATTAAAGTGTCATCTCTACATAACACATCCGTTCCCTTTAATCCATTAGAACCATTTACATTCTCATAATCAACTAATATTGTTGGCATGATTATCACCCCTTGCCAATCAGTTACGTATATACCTTCCAGACTATCTTGCTCATGAATCCGCATATATACCAATGGTATTGTCAAGCTGATTATGCTAAAATATAAATATCAAAATTTCAATCATAGTAGGAGTATCAGTAAAAGCAATGGATATTTTAGATAAAGAACGATTAAAAGAATGTCGACTGAAACTAGGGATAACCAAACAAGAGGCTGCCAAAAGAATTCAGATTTCTCAACCTGCGTATCTGCGATACGAGGCCGGTTCACGTAACCCTTCTATACAGATTATTTCTAAAATGGCTGAAGTTTTTTCAACATCTACAGATTATCTTATTGGAAAATCTGCAGATTCAAGTCCGAATAGACTAGTCGTTGAACAAAGTGACACTCCAGCGCTATTTTTTCTCGTTGAAACATGCAAAACTCTAAACGCGGCTCAACTAATGCGGCTCACGGCTTATGCAAAGACATTATCAAATGTTACTTCTGATAGTGAAAAATAATTTCCAGAGATACTATTGGAAATCCTTCTACAATATATAACAGTCGAAACTTTTGCCATGGCAACGAAAGGCCTTGATCTACAAGCTGTTTTGCTCATATTTCAAGGTCTGATTTTCCCATGAAAAATTACATTTTTATTTTTAATACAGATCTCCTACATACCCTTCCGATTCCAAATGCATATAACACTCATTCACCTGATCCGCTCCTAAAATCTGTAACACATATTTCATCCCTGTAGCCAGTTCTCTGGTTTTCAGTTCTTCTAACGGGATCCAATATACTTGTCCTTCCTCAGAACTTTTCAGTTCTCCGGTGAATTTTTCTGCTTTATATAACATAATCACGCTATGTACACCGTCCTCATGCCAGTGATACAAACCACAAAGCTTCGGCGACTCAATCGTAAGTCCCGTCTCTTCCCACACTTCCCGGATTATGGATTTCTGAAATATTTCATTCTGTTCTACATGTCCGCCCGGAAAAGTTATACCGGTATAGCTGTCATTCACCTTATCCAACGCCAATACATTTCCTTTATCATCCTGTACCATACACATATTCATAAAACAGACTTTCTCGTTTCTGTTCTCTTCCTTTTCATTCAGTTCTTTTCTTACACGCCTGTTAATAGCTGACCTTTTAGATTTATAATGCCTGAGCACTTCTCCATAAGGAACCCAGATCTCTGCTTCTTCGATTTTTTCATAAACTATATTCACCACTTTTTCTATCTGTCTGTCATTTGGAAATGTGTAATTTTTTGTATAATAGTCTCTGGTTGCCTGAAACATCCATTCTGCAATCTTTTCTTTTTGTTTTAATTTTAACTGAGCGTATTTCTTATCCATCTGCAGTAATTTACCATCTGTCATCTTATGGTTTTTCTGTGACATCGGTATGACCTCTTTTCTTTTTTCTCATTTCTTTTTTGAAGCTTATTTTATCCGCTCGAAACACCTTATCTATGCCAGATTACTTTACTTACATTTCAGTAACTCATCCGTCTCTGATTTCTGCTCCATTGTCTCCATTCAACCACCTGCCCATGTACAGTACTAATATGTGATACTATAGTTCAACTTTGTCTGCAGGCTTCCTTCCTGATAAACTTCCATATACACTTCATGACTGCCCAATTCAACAAACAGTCCAAAATTATATTTAAAATCTTCCTTTTGATCAGTTAAATACATCAATTTATTTCTGTCATTCTCTTTATCATAAGTTTCAGCATTTTTCTTTTTAAATTCAATCACAAGGAGATTATTTCTATTGCTTCGTCTTCTGTGAATTACCAGATCAGGAATAATCTTTCTGTCACTACGCATCATTTTAGGATCATTCATATTCCGATTGTATTCACAATCTAAATCAGCCCATTGAAACTTAGTAAGTGTATTCATTTTATTTTTCATGTAACTTCCTATATGAAAAACCATACATTGTTCAGAAATCATGTCCTCTTCATTGGACATTTCAATTAAATCCCTGTCATTTTTGTAGAATTTTTCCAATGACGCATTTACTAACTTTTTTATATCTTCAAATTTTACTTCATCTTTTGGATTCATTGATCATTCCTCCTGAAAATTTCTTCTTCCACCTTCAACAGTGGCAATTCCATCATCGAAATGCCCTTTAAATTTACAAAGTTTTCTGTTTCGTCGTGCGCATCAATATAAAACATAAAATTTTGTTCTATATCAGTAAAATCATATCCATAAACCATTTCTATCGTTTCGATAATATCATCTGAGTCTTGATAAAAATCAATAATTGTACTTTTCTTTCTTCCATCAAGGTAATAAAATACAGACGTATTTAACAACTGAAAAATATCTTCTTCTGTCCATCCATTTTTCCGAACATATTCCATAAGATATCTATACAGTTCGGTGGAATTTTCAGTATCATTATATAAAGTCACCTGACTATTTTCTTCATAATCTTCAAGTGCCTCATATACTACCAATGGAATTTCTCCGCAACTTACATGCTCATCCCAATTTTTTCCACTAGGTGTATCCGCGTCAAAGTCACTTAAGGTGATATCTTCTATATTTGACATGTTCAAAAATAATACCTTATTATTCATACATGGAATCACCATTAACTCTTCATCAATGCCCTTATATATCATCTTTCGTGTATTACTGTTAATTGGATACCACATATATTTGTCAATTCCACATAACTTGATTCCTACATGTCCCCAAAATCCACTAATTTCATCAAGTGCATCCTTCATATCCATATAATATTCCATTTCACTAAATTGTGGTTCAAAAAAGTATTGATTTGTTATAACATGAGTGCTCGTACGAAGCTGCATCGCAATCTCCCTAAGTTCTGTGATTGTTGCCTTCTCCCCGGCCTCTATCTGTTGTAATCTTTCCTGAGAAATTCCCGTCGCACTCGCCATTTTTTCTGTAGATATTCTTATTATACTTCGAATTTCACGCACTCTATTTGAACTGCATGCATTATTTCCCAATAAAATATCTGGTGTTATTTGGAGATAATTCATTATTTTTGACATATGTGTTTCATAATTTTTTTTGCTGGTAATAGTTCCACTTAAAACCTTATCTATTGTCGGTCTGGAAACCCCTGTCTTCTTTGACAACTCTGCTTTAGTACATTTCTTTTCCATTAAAATCTGTTCCAGACGTGTTCCTACCGGACTTCGTCTATCAAACAAATCCTCCAATGTATACATACAGCTTTCCCTCCCTTATATGTCTATATGATATCACTGCTCTGTTTGTGTGTAAATATTTTTTTTAATGTTTTACTTTTATTTTTTTACAATCAATATTATTACATATACAAAAAACAGCAGGTAATCTCATAGACTACCTGCTATATGTTTTTTGATATTCTAATATTAGTTATATTATATCTTTTACATGTTAACTTAACTGCTGATAATTGATGATCTTCTGAAAGCAACTTTATAATCTTTTGCTGTGTATCGTTGAGGTCTGTTCTCCACGCTACCTCCGATATTTCTCCGATGCTTCTCCGATGTTTTCTTTTTCATTTGTCATCGGAAATAAATTACGGAACAGCTCTACCCGAAACATATTATCGAATTCCTGAAATCTCGGCTTCGAAAGTCCATACGCTTCTGCTGCATTAAGGATTCTTTTAATTCCGCTTCCCCATGCTTCTACGAGTCCCATCTGACTGAATATGTTGGCAATTCCTTTATTCCGGATCTTAGAATGACCATTCATGACTTCCTCATAAGTCAATCCGTTATATAATCTGCCTGGAGAAGTCACCTCCAGTCTGTCATCATAAACTGCGACCTGAATACAGGATTCGTCTAATAGGTTACGGTGACAACGGGCATTAATAATCATTTCCCTGATTGCTTCCGGTGGTAACTCATATTTCTCTTTTCGCACCAATCCGTCAATTGTTGCTCCAAGCCGAATATTTCTCAATACAAAATCTACTGCTTCTTCGATTTGTGTATAGATTGGTCCTGTAAATTCTCTCTTATCCAGAAACACTGCACGATCTGTTCCCTTGAATACCGCACATTGTGTTTTGGAGAATGAAAAATAATCTGATGTCAGCAACGCATAGGCATTCGTTGCCAGAAGTTGTCCCTCACTCTGCTTTAAGATCTTCCAGTTGATCAGCTGCTCTTTCTTCACTGAATGCTCTGACATTCCAGCTTTTTTCCGAAAGCTTTCAATATCCCGGCAAAGTTTCTCTGTTGCTTCCTCTGAAACAAGATAACCCACACAAGTAAGCTCATCCCATGAGATTCTAGCACCTTCCATTTCCAGCTCTTTTATCTTCTCCGGAAATGCCTGTCTTGATGTACCTGCTACACGGATATAAGTACCATTATCTTTTCCCTTTGATTTCAGATAATACGGTCTGTTCTTTCCTGCTTCTACTGTTACAACAATAACCGTTTTCCCATCTACCGTCTGCGGCTCAATATCCGGAATAATCTGTGGCACACAGGAATCAGAAACTGCATTGGCAATTCCATCCATCAGCTGAAACAACACTTCATTTTCCACTCCAACAATCTATTTTGTCCTCATTGGTCATAGTTCCACTGGCAAATAAAGCAGCTGCCTGTTCAAGAATCAGCCTTGCCTGTTTAGCACCAGAATATTCACTTGGCTCATCATTACCCAAGCACATGGTTTCATTATCATTCATAAGATAAGAAACCCTACACTGAAATGCATCTGCCAGTTTTTGATATAAACTACTCTGCTTTGGATATCGACCTTCAACTTCCCAAGATCGAATTGTTCTATAAGAAATGCCCACCATAGCACCCAGCTTTTGTTGAGTCATTTTTTTCTCTTTTCGCAACTTCCTAATTTTATCACCAAATGTCATAAATATACTTCTTTCTACTTTTGTATGTGTTTGTATCTTTAAAATCATAGTAGAATTATAACATTATATACGCACAAAGAGAACTCAAAATCGAGTTCTCTTTGTGTTTTTAATTGATTCATCCATCGTAAAATAATGATTGATCCACATTATCCATGTCAGCGCCATTATTGTCATTATTTCTCCGTATGTATGTGTCTATTACTTACAAAATTCAAATGCCACATAATACACATAATCATTTTTTGAAAGAAAATCTATTTGGCTATTTATAAAATCATCTAAAGTTGGAACACTCATTTCGTCGTTATCATAAACAAAAGCAATTAGTGGCTGTTGCTCATTATATTTAATGTCTACGACATTTTTTATTTCAGTTGACAACTTATTTCCATCTCCGGAAATAATTAATTTAATTACATAATTATCGAAATCAGGCCCCATTACAATTTCACCACTTTTTGGCGAACCAATATCTTCAAATCCCATTTCTACTTTATCCTGATCACTCAATTTTCCTGATTCGTATCGATAAATATGTAATTTGAGTTTTTTATATTTATCCGTTGTGATAAACTTATATACGAATGCTCCATCCGATCCAGCAAGCAGTACTGCCTGCTATCTATCTCTTTATATTGAAATCCAATATCTACTTCCTGTATCTTTGATTGAAGCTGTTCCTTCCATCCGGCACAGGAACTTCTGTTTTTCACAACAGCAAAGTCAAGAAATGCTGTCTGATTATATGGAAATTCCAGGGTATTATAATCCTCTTCCGAAAGATATTGACTGGTCACATATGCAACTGGATAAACCTCTGAATTTTCATAAATATTCTCTGCGATTTCTTTGTAACCTGGAATATTTTCCTGTGAGACAATATGCTCTTTGTAATCTAACCAGCAGTAAGAGATATTTACTCGACTGTTTGGGGCATGAATCCTATCATAGTAGTACTGGAAATCTGGAAGTGGAATATCCTTCTTTTTAATATTTTTCTGAGGATAAAAAAGTAATTCCACCTCTTTTGGTGGCATCATCTGGAGTTCTTCAATCGGAATTCCTCCCGCGTGATAACGTTCCATAATCAAAGATAATGTTCCGGATCCAATCTTATACCGATCCATGCTAGAACTTCTTAATTTTTATATTATATTGGCTTGAATCCTTTTCCACGCACTTCATTCGATTCCATTGTAACAAGAAACGCTGATGAATCTACTTTCTTTACAGCTTCTTGAATCGTATGCATTTCTTTATTGTTACATGCACACATTAATACTTCTTTTTCACGTCCTGTATAACTTCCTTCTGCCTTAATCAAAGTTGCCCCTCGTTGTGATAGCTCATCAATTTTTGCCGCAATTTGTGGTCCCTTTTCTGTTACAATCAAAGCAAGTTTTCCAGCATCAACGCCATACATTAGCTTATCTACGACAAATGATAGAATATACGTTCCAATTAATCCATAAATAATCTTATCAATGTTTCCATGCATCAGAATTCCACCAATAATTACAATAATAAAATCCATAACAATGATAATTTTTCCTACAGAAATATGTGGCTTTGCCTTGTGTATTGCCATCAAAACAAAATCTGCTCCACCTGTAGAGGTATCTCTCATGTAAATTAATGCATATCCGATTCCTGAGAATACACTCATACAAATACAAGATAACATCATATCACCTTGGTAAATTGGAAACAATGGAACAACCCAATCCATCAGTATATTAGAAATTAACATTGTCTTTATTGATCTTAAAAAAAATTGTTTTCCCAACAACTTGTAACAAATTAAAATAATTGGAATATTCAAAATTGTCGTCATTGTACCAATTGGAATTTTCCAAAAATAATAAAACACGATTGCAATACCTGATATACCTGCTACCGGAAATCCAGATGCCACTGCAAAATTATAGACTCCAATCGCAATGAAACAACCACCTACAATATCAAGTAAAATATCAATTAAAAATGTCTTTGCCTTTGATTTCAATGTGAGTTCCTCCCTATTACGGAATCTTATTTCTTTTGCATCACAATACATTGATATGTTTGCAGTTTTATTGAACCTGTAAGGATTTCATCAGTAATCAAATTTGTATAACATTCATTCAAAACCATCTTCACAGGATGTCTGTTAAAATTCTGAAGAAAATATACATCATCTTTCTGTTCTTTTCCACTTCTTTTTGAAACAGTAACTCCATAAGGTAATGTTTCCGTCAAATTTGCTTCCACATTTGCTTCCTCAATTACATCGCCCAAAAATTCTTTCAAAAATTCCAGATCTGGTTGAACAACAACATAGTAAGCTTTTCCTTTGCCATACGCATTTTCTGTAATTGCTGGAGTATTTACATTGTAATCTTGCAAGTATGTTCCCAACGGCTTTGCAGTTTGAAGTGTCACAACTTCTCTTAACACACCGGCTTTATATACACCGTCTTTATAGGAGAAAGTATTTGGAAAATATTCATTCCCCACATCAATCTCATCAACTGATAATCCTAGCAATCTCTCATGTGGTCTCTCTCCAATAAAACATAAATCTGTTTCATTTACTACTCCACTCCAATAAGTTGTTACATATATTCCACCTGCTTCCACGTATGCTTCTACTTTATGAATATACTCTTTTTTATGCAAGTACAAGGTCGGAGCAACCACAAGCTGATAATCTGACAACTCTCGATCCATGGAAATTATATCAACTTCAATTCCTTTTTCCCAAAAAACCCGATAATATTTTAAAAGTTCTTCCGTATAATCAAATTTTCTCGATATTGCTTGTGCGTCAGAAAGAGCCCACCAATTTTCCCAATCCATAATAATAGCTACCTTCGCCCTATTACATGTACTTAGTATTTGACTGCTTAGCTTTTCTAGATCTTTGCCAATCCAAGCAACTTCTTGAAAAACTCTATTCTTTTCTGACCCATCATGATCAACAACCGCTCCATGAAACTTTTCACTCGATCCTCTGCTTTTTCTCCATTGAAAATAAAGAACACTATTCGAACCTAACGCAATTGCCTGCATTGAAGATAAGTAATTCATCCCCGGTCTTTTTACATTATTTTCCTCATCCCAATTCACAAGTGATGGTGTTGATTCCATCATCAAAAATGGCTTCTTCTGAAATCCTCTCATCTGGTTATGCATAAAGGCTGCCCACACAGCAATCGGTACTTCATCTTCTTTTGTATGCCAACTCGGATAAGAGTCCCAAGAAATCACATCCAACTCCTCTGCCCATTTATCATAATTCAATGGTGAAAAATACATCATCATGTTTGTTGTAACTGGAAGATCCGAATATGTTTTAACAGCTCGAATCTCTTCTCTACAAAAGTCCTGTAACTGTTCGCTCACAAATCTTTTCCAGTCCAATTTCAAACCGTGTAATTCATCCTCTCCCCTCGGAGAAGGTGAATGAATCTGTTCCCAATCGGTATAAGTATGACTCCAAAACGCACTCCACCATGCATGATTCAATGCATCCAATGTTTTGTATTTTTTTTTCAACCATTTCCGAAATGCTTTTTGACATTCTTCGCAATGACAAGAAGCATCCCTAAAATTTCCTCCGTATTCGTTTGATATATGCCAAAGAATTACTCCTGGATGTTTTCCAAAGCGTTCTGATAATTTCAAATCCAACTTTCTAGTTTTTTCTCTCATAACAGCAGACGTGTAACAAAAATTATGCCTTTTTCCTGGTAAATTCTGTATCCCGTTTTCATCTGTCTGCATTACTTCAGGATATTTTTGAGTCATCCAATTTGGCATTGCACCTGTTGGTGTAGCTAGATTTGTATAGATGCCATTGTCATATAAACGGTTAATAATTTCTTCTAAATAGTCAAACTGATATTTTCCTTCTTCTGGCTCTAAAAATGCCCACGAAAATATTCCTAGTGAAACATTATTTACATGCGCTAATTTCATTAACCGGATATCCTCTTCAAGAATATCCGGTCTATCTAACCATTGTTCAGGATTATAATCTCCACCATGCAGAAGACCTGGCATATTTATTTTTTTATATTCCATTTCTAATCCCTTTCTTTATAGATATCATTTATTATTTTACAGCTCCAGTAATACCTTCTGCAAAACTCTTCTGTAAAATAAAGAATACTAAGGCGGTAGGCAATGTACATATTAAGACTGCCAACATAAGCATTCCATAGTCTGTTACATATCCCTCTGTCAGATTTGCTACAACCATTGGCATTGTCATGCTCTTGGATTCTGTCATGATTACTTTCGGCCACATATAACTATTCCAAGCATTCATAAATGTAATAGTCATAGCCGCTGCATATGTTGATTTCATTGTAGGAATAAACATCTGAAAGAAGATTCTAATTTCCGAAAGTCCATCTAATCTGGCAGCTTCAATAATATCAAGAGGAAATGATCTTGCACTCTGCCGAAACATCATGATTAAAAATGGAGTTGATACCGTTGGTAAAATGAATCCCAACGCACTATTTAACATTTTCATTTTTGCAACCATCTGAAACAATGGGACCAATGTCGTAATAAATGGAACCATCATTGCAAGAAGAATCACATCCATCACGGCATCTTTTGCTTTATCATGATAAATTTCAAATCCATATCCTGCCAAGGAACATATCACCATCGAAACTATTGTAAGTAATATTGCATATTTAAATGAATTGACCAATGCAGCCCCTACATCTTGATTTGCCAGCAGATTTTTGAAGTTTTCTCCCAAATGAGAGCCAAACGATAATACACCTTTTGATACATCCACACTTTTGTTTGTGGATGCACTTACCATCCAGTACAAAGGAAATACTGAAATAAAAGTAACCAAAATCAAGAATGCATACATTCCTATATTTTTCATTTTTTTAATCACGTTTATCACCCACCCTCATTTGTATAAATGCTAATACTGCAACCAACAGTAATATGAAGAAGGACATCGCTGCTGCATATCCAAAATTCGGCACATACTTAAAACATAAATTATATATGTAATGTGACATAGAGATTGAAGCATTCGCAGGACCTCCATCGGTCAAGTTAACTGATTCATCAAATAACTGTAATGTTCCATTTGTTGACATTATTGCTGTTAACAAGATAGTTGGTTTTAATAATGGAACAGTAATCTTAAAAAATGTCTGTATTGCTGATGCTCCATCAATTTTTGCAGCTTCGTATACTGAATATTCAATGTTTTGCAATCCAGAAAGGAAAAATACCATATTATATCCTGTCCATCTCCACAAAAGACCCAATAAGATAACCATTTTTGCCGCAAATGGTTGTGTCAAAAAATTATATGGTTTATCCAAAATTCCAATATTCACTAGAACATAATTTACTAATCCATCATTTGCAAACAAAGACCGAAAAATAATTGAATACGCAACCAATGAAGTTGTACACGGCAAAAAAATCATTGTTCGGAAAAATCCTTTAAACCGTAAGTCTTTTTTATTTAGAATACAAGCTAACACCAACGCTACTACAAGCATAATCGGTACTTGAAGAATGAAATAAAAAAATGTGTTTTTTATTGACTGAATAAATACATCATCTTGAAACATTCTGATGTAATTTGTAAATCCAGCCATCTGCATATTTCTACCTTTCCCCGTCTGAAAAGATAAAACTAATGCTTTGATCATTGGCCAAAAACTAAACACCGCAATCAAAAATGTTGCTGGTGCCAAAAAAGCCCATCCTGTTAAATTATGCTTTTTTTCCAACGTCATTTTTCTTAGTTTGTTAGACACAAAAACTCCTCCTCTCTATCCATAAGGGTGATGGTTCTACATTCCATCCCCTTGTATGATAGGAATCTCTTTTACTGTCCCATATTAAAATTAACAGTATCTTCCGTTTTTTTAAGCTCTTTCTCTAAATCTGCACCATTTGTAATATTTGTTGTCGCAACAGAGATTGCGTCTCTTGCTTCATTGAAATATGGCCCCGTAATAATAGAAGGAACTTTTGTTGAATAGTCAACTATTTTTTCAAACACTGCATCACCAGAGAAAAATTCATTCGGTACTGCATATGCATCAGAATCTCCTGCTGGTGTCCATGTAGAAATTGCTCCACAAGAGAGAATATTATCATATAACTCTGTACTTCCAGCAAATGTAGACGCAAGAAAATCTTCTGCTAACTCTACGTTTCCACAATTCCCTGAGATTGCCCAGGAAGAACCTCCATTATTTGAATAGTTTGTGGCACCCTTTACATTTGTAAGTTTTGGAATATTTGTAATAGCCCATTTTCCTGACTGATCCTCAGCTGTCTGAATTGTTCCCATAATCCAACACCCATTAATCACACCTGCAACTTCACTGTTCACCATTGAGCCAGTGTATTCATCCCAGTTATTTACTTCCTGTAACACACCTGAATCTTTCATTTTACAATATGTATCAATTACCTTCTTTAAAGTGTCATTTTTTGCAATATTCGCTGTTCCATCTTCATTAAACAAAGATGCTCCTGCAGACTGTAACATCATCGTAAGCAAATCACATTCGCCTGCTGTCGTTGTCAATAATGGTTTTCCTGTTTTTTCCAGTACTACTTTGCCTTTTTCAATCCACTCATCCCAAGTAATATCTGTAAAATCTTCTAAAGTCATTCCAGCTTCTTGCAAAATATCTGTACGATAACAAGCAATTGCTACTCCGTTGTCAAAAGGCACTCCATAGTGTTTTCCATCTACAACAGAAAAATCTGTTTTACCAGGAGCAAATTCTGAAAAATCAATTTTCTTTTCAGAAATTTCTGTAAATATATCTGGATAAGATATTACATTTTTTTGGAATGACTGGTCAGACATCAAAAAAATATCTGGCAATGTGCTTAGATCTCCTGATATACCAGCCGTAGTAAGTCTAGACTGTACATCTACATCTCCAACTTCGACAATATCAATTTTCACATCTTGATGATCTTCTTGATAAATTTTTGCAGCTTCTTCCATTGCAAAAATATTAAATGTTTTGTCCCAACACCATACTGTAATTGTATTATCGTCTTTATTGCTTTCACTTTGATTTCCGCATGCTGTAATACCAATTGCCATCGTAGCTGCCAATAAAATTGCCACTATTTTTTTTCTCATTTGTTATATTCTCCTTCTACCATGCCCCTTTATACCCTATTGTTACCGCACTATTCTGAGCTCCTGCTTCCATCGAATCTTGAACATTCAATCCATTCAAAATCCCATATAAAAATCCGGCAATAAAACTGTCGCCTGCACCCATTGTATCAACAACTTTACACTCTATGATTCCAAATCGATACCAAGAATTCCCATCATACCCAATGCTTCCATTTTTCCCCAATGTTGCAATAATGACTTTAGGTCCTTTTTGTTGCATTGCTTTCATGAATTCCTTTAATTGTTCCGTACAATTTTCTTTTTCTTTTAAGCCCATGCTATGATATTTCTGTCTAAACTCATTGCGTGATTCCTCGTCAAAAGAGAAGAATGCATATGTCACATATGGAATCGCTTTCTCAACAATTGGATTTGCAAATTTATTGGCAAAATCAAATGCAACTGGAATTTCTTTCGAAATAAGTGGAAGCTCATCTTCAATCATTCCCCAAATTCCTGTAACCGCTAAATCATGTTTCTTTATAAAGGAAATGTCTTGTTCTCTTAGCTTAAAGTCTGCCAAAACACCTTCTTCATATTTTCCAAACACTCTATCTCCATCTACAATGTCAACATGTGTAACTGCGGTTTTTCCATCCAGCACTTGAATATGAGAAGTATCGACTCCTTTATTTTGAATTGCACTTATCATGATTTTTCCGAATGAATCAGTTCCAACAGCACCTGTATAAGAACTTTCTCCACCTAATCGTTTTATGTATACAGCAACATTCACTGGGTTTCCCCCTGGATATGATTCATTCAATGAATCATAATAATCAATACAATTATCTCCTATTGCTGCTACTCTTATCTTTCTGTCCATTTTGCCACCTTAATAGTCCAGACATCTGTAATATCTTCTGATTTCCATAGGATGACAATTGACTTTTTCCATATGTACATCAATTCTCTGTGTTACCGCATGCATCACTAAATGTGATATATATCCTCTGTACTCTGGACTAATTCCTTTTAATTCAAATTTCTTGGTATCAATAATATTGTATTTTCCACAAATGCGTGGCAAGAAGTTTGCAACGCGCTCGCTCAATGATCTCTGAGAATCTTCCCCAATAAATACTGTAACTGGTGTATCTTTGTCAATTATTTCTAACATTCCATGGAAAAATTCTGCACTGTGGATAGATTTTGTACGAATCCAATGCTGTTCTTCCCAATAACACATTGCATAAGAATATGTGGCACCATACTGATTCCCAGCCCCAATAAAATAATGAATTTTGTCGTCCTTATGACGATTTGCAAATTCTTCTCCGAAAGCATCTGCTTCCTTTTCAACTTCCACAAGTGCAGTTGCCAAATACTGATCCAACTCCTTGTATAAATCCTCATATTCTGGAAATTCTCCTGCATTGTACATAAATCTATCTGCTACCATATAAAATTTCAATTGTTCATTGGCAGGATATGTAATCACATAGTCTACAAGTTTTGCAAGTTCTGCAGTAGCAACATCAATAAAACCAATCACCCTTGCTCCACTCTTCTGTGCTTTTTTTACTCCATCTACGATTTCAGAAGTTGTTCCTGTAACAGACGAAATAATTACAATAGTTCCTTCTCCAACTTTTTTATTTCCAGTTGTCAAATACTCTGCTGCGTTTTCAACAAAAAATGAAAGTTTTGATTTTTCTTTCATATGAACCTCTGCCTGGAGGCAAGATGCATATGTTCCACCGATACCGAGCCAACAAATATTCTTGTATCCTTCTTTACAAATTCCATCAATCAATTCATTAATTTGATTTCTCAGAGCAAGCGCTCCATTCACACTTTCAATCTGTTTCTGTTCATTAAATTTCAACATAGTGTTTTCCCCTTTCCCTTTCTTTGTGTTGGTGACTATTTTTAAATTTAATATACCACTTTTTTTATTTTTTTCAATACTTTATGTAAAGAATATTGAATATTGTTGTACTTTTATAAATATAAATGCATATATTTATACACAATGCATATATTTCTTTCATTCTGGTGCGAAACACATTTTATATTTACTATACCAGTTTTTATATTTATTTTTTATTTATTCATTTCTTTTTTCCTTTCCATTTGCTTTTTAAGAACTGACAACGTATAATTTGATTATAATTTACAAGTAAATTATAATATTAGGAGTTCTTATGAAAAAAAATTTATTAACTTTAGATATTGCATTATCAAAAGAAATCAAATACATGCTAAAGGAAGAACACTATCTTCCAGGTGACAAACTGCCTTCGGAACGAAAGCTGGCAGAGCTGTTTCATGTACAACGCTTAACTGTTCGTGGAGCCTTGAATCTGTTACTTCAAGATAAAACAATTATCTCAAAACCACGAAGTGGTTATTACGTAGCGCCTAAACGCATTTTACAATCCATTCGTAATTTTTCCTTACATTCAGAGGAAGATAGCGGACAATTAACTTACGAATTATATGATTTCAAAAAAATAGAAGCAGATAACTATCTTGCAAGCGAAATGTTACTTCCTGAAAAATCGAAAATATACAAAATTGTTTGGCTTTATTCAGATGGTACTCAACTAATTTGTATCAATACAACTTATATTCCTGAATATATCTATCCAAATCTCACCCAACAAATTGCTGCTTCTGCTCCTGCAATTGATTTGATTACAAACAATTGTCAAATAACCTTGGCAAAATCGAATCAAAAAGTCACCTTACTTTACGCAGACACAAAGACTGCTCAAATTTTAAATATTCCTGTTGATAGCCCTTTAATGAAATACAAAGGGCTCATGTATGATAAACAAGGACATCTTGCAGTCTTTTTTGAAAATAATATGCTAATTGATCGTTTTGGTTTTATCAAGGAGGTAGTTTTATGAGCAATGATGATGTATTAGCCGCACAAATAAAATCTAGTATCATTACAAAAATTAAAACACAGGAATATCTTCCTGGGGAGTTGCTTCCTAGCGAACGGGATTTTGCAACAATGTATAGTGTAAGTCGGTATTTGATTCATGACATCTTTGACGAATTAATTAGCCAACATTACTTAATTCGCGTTCACGGAAAGGGAACTTTTGTCCGCAAACCCGAACAAAATCGAGTTGCTTTAGGAGTACTAAATGAATCAAAAAATGCCAGCTTTACCTCTTTAGTTCGTAACTTTGGTATTGAAATTTCCAATAAATGCTTAGGCACAGGTATAATCAAAAACAGAAAATACTTTGCAGATAAACTTGGACTTTCTGAAGAAGATGAAATATACGGTATTCATCGAATTCGTCTTGGAAACAAGGAACCTCTTGCAATTGAGTTTACCTATGTTCCTATTCATTTTTTTTCAGATATCGATAATTACAATTTTGAGCACATATCGCTTTATGATTATATGAAATCCAAAAATCATTTGCCTGTAAAATTTAATGAGACAATGGTGATGGTAGAAGCAGGCGAAAAACTTCAAAAGCACCTTCATCTTCCAAGTGCCACCTCTATCGTCAACTATATTGAATTCATAGGATACGATGAAAATGGTAATTTAGTTGAATATACAGAAAGTTATTCACGCCCCGATAAACTTGAAGTGCGCTTTGTCACAAATGATATCTAAATTTACTTTAATTTTACCATTTAGTATGTGTATGCACCATAAACAAAACAAGATAGAATATACACAAAATAATACTTTTGTTAGGGGCGGGGAAAATTGACCACCTAAAGCCGCTTAGAATTAACCATTTTTAGTCGGATAGAAAAGTCATTGTATTTTTCTCTTCATGTTCTAAAATGATGTATGCCAATGCATCAATAGAAATCACAATGGAAGAAAAACACAATGACTTAACTGAAATAATAGCACATCACTTCACAATTTTTACATTTCTTTAAACCCTGTTAAAAGCATATTGTAAACTACAAGAATAGCCATACAATGTTCCATATGCGATTTGGTAAACCGGAAAAGTCTTTCCTTTTTCATAATTCCATACAGATGACCGCAATACTCCCGGAATTCCTCTGCAAGAAAGTCCGGCATTGTAATCACACGGATACTCTTCGGAGTTTTCGGTTGCGTGATCATATCCTTTCCTTTCAGTCTCTGATAAGATTTATTGATTGATATAGTTTTCTCTTCGAGATTGATGTCATTATAAGTAAGGGCAAGCAATTCACCGATACGCATTCCGGTCCAGTACAACAAAAGGAATGCCATTCTTGTCTCCGGCTTATCACTTACTGTCTCCAGAAAAGCATTGAACTCTTCCTGCATCCAGAAATCCTTCGGTTCTCCTTTGCTCTTGCCGATCGCTCCTGCCTTCCTGCAGGGATTATCCTGCAGGTTATAATACCGCATTGCATGCTTCACCCTTGGTCCTGAATCCTCTTTTCTGTTTTCTTTTTCGGTTTCCCTGCCAGTCTTTGTAATAGACCTGTACTTTCCAGTTTTTTCCTTCTTTGTAACCCCCCATTGCTAATCCTCGACTTTCATGCTATAAATCTTTTCTGCCAGGAATTTCGTAGAGATTTTTCCAGCTAATACAATATATCCTTTTGCCTTCAATTCTTTGTTGTATTCTCGCATCAGACTATATGCATAAGTCTTTGAAACTCCAAGAATTGCACACACATCATCCACATCCATATACATTTTTTCCTGCACCATACTCATACCGCTTTATCCTCCTTCAAATACTGCTCAACATGTTCCAGACCATAGATCTTGTCCTCTACATAACGGGTTGGTACCCGACCGAGAATCACATAATAGTTCTTGCTTGCCAGATCGGCATTCATTCTTTCCACCACCCGGTAAGCAAACGAAACTGATAATCCAAAGAGTTCTGCAATGTCTTCCACTGATAAATACATTTTTCTCTTACGCACGAAACCATTCCTTTCCATCTTCCTGTGGAATCTCACAAGTATCTTCTACTCCATAGAAACGCTTCACAAAATACTTTGTCGGAACTTTTCCTCTAAGCGTCAGATATCCCTGTTCTTCCAGTTCCTTGTTCAGATTTCCGATGATTTCATAAGCCGATGTCTGTTTTACTTCCAGAAGTTCACATATATCGGCTGCCTTTAAAAATAATTTGTTCTGCATAATCAGTACCTCCTGTATTTTGAATATTTATCTCTTCATATACTCTGTACTGGCAGATGCAAAATCGGACATCATTTTCCGAAATTTATCAAATTTTCTTGTTTTTTAATTCTCCATCAGTGTGATTACTGTGTCATGGAGTTTAAGCTCATCGAAAGTAAAGAACCTTTCTGTGGTATCTGTTTTCTAAATGCAGGCAACAAAAAAACAGTCTGCCTTGACGAAAATCACTTCAATCAAAACAAACTGTTCTTCATATTTACTCTAATTTTATTTTATGAGAATAACTGATTTCACGAAATTTGCAGGTGAATCTGGAATATAAACAAGAGAAAAAAATAATTTTTAAACTCCATTTGCACTCCATTTGGTCTTTTCGACGCCCCGCAAAGCCTTTATTTATGGGCTTTTCCGCGATTTTTCAAGCTACTCAAACTCTACAAAGACTAACGCTTTTTGTTTAGGAATTATTCTCTGTAATGTTTCTCGTTCTTTTGATTATTTGATATATCCATATTATCCTGCCTATACGAGCTAATGTTATCATTTTGTTATCGGCATTGATAACACCTACTCGATAACTGTGGATAATAACTATATGTAGCATGTCAAATTATAAGCTATTTTGCTTAGAGATTCAACACAAAACTGAAATTTTACTTTTCCTTATATTCATCTGGTATTGCTATTTGAAATGTTTCACACAACAGCATCACATCATGCACATCATTTTTATCGTGTTCATATCCCAAATGAAGCATTACCTGACTCAATGGTTCAATACAAGAAACAGTTATATCTCCAACTTTTCCAATACCGGAAAAAGTTTTTGATGGAAATATATCTCCCTCATAAACAATTCCGTCATCTGTAAATTCAAAACAATGTAAATCAATGATTCTTTGTTTATCATCTTTCCAGACAGTATGACCATCCGTTGTATAATCAGTATTTACTTCCTCAAATCCATGCTGCTTAATCACATAAATATAATCATGATAATGTTTCAGTTCAACAAACAAATCAATATCATTGTGTATTCTTGATTCTCTTTTAAGAAGTGCATCAACACCCCATCCGCCATCTAAATATACTTTAATTTCGTTTTGCAAAGCATATTTTATAATTTCACATGCATCTTCTGTACGTACCATAATCTATCCTCCAAATTCAAATCTTTGTATGCTTTCCAACTCACTAAAAGCCTGAAATTTGTCAGTCTTTCATCCTTTTTGTTATCAATCACCAATTAGCTGTAATCCATTAGGATTTAGCTGATATATTTTATCGCACACCTCTTCAATATACTTTCTATCGTGAGAAATGCTAATGACAGCCCCCGGAAATTCTCGGAGCATTTTTCTTATTACCGGACCGGACAATGGTGAAAAATTTCTTGTCGGTTCATCCAGAATAAGAACATTTGCACCACTTAAGCTCATCCTCAAGAGAAGCACTTTCGCCTTTTGTCCGCCTGATAACTCCCGAATCGGATGCTCCATTTCATCTGGTGTGTATTTAAGTGAACCAAGGTATGTTCTAATTCTTGTACGCTCTTCTTTATCTCCTGTTTTATCAAGGTAATCAACCGGTGTAACATCCAAATCCAGCAGGTCTTCATAAGTTTGAGGCATATATTCTGCTTTAATGTCATTCCGATTTAGGAGTTCTTCCGCTATCTTTTTTAGAAGAGTCGTTTTTCCTGCCCCGTTGGCTCCTATCATACAGATTTTTTCTGAACCTTTTATTTTTAAATGAATTCCTTCTGCTAAAATTCTTTTGCCATCCGGAGTCACAAGCTTTGAAAGTTCATATTCTATGACCGTTTTTCCTGCGGGAATGTGTGAGTTTTCATCCCCTAATTTGACAAAGATTGCTTCTTCCTGTTCCGGCATCTGAGTCATATTTTCATCTTCTTTTTCAAATCTTCGTTCCATTGCCTTAACCGTATGCATTTTGTCCTTTAAGTTTTTGGCAACAGACGGTGCTTGTCTGGTACAACTTCTTAATGCACCTTGTACACTCTGCATAACTCTTTGATATTTTTCATCGCGAATCTTTTTCTCCCTACGGTCACTCAGTGCCCGCTGTTTTTGGATTTCAAATTTATGAAGCCGTTCTTCCACATAGCGTCTATAGGGAAGCTTTGCCACGGTATATCTCGCCTTTGTTTTTCGTATAATCTGCTCGATATGTATCACCATGTTGGCAGTACGCTCTATCAGCGTTTCATCGTGTGAAATAAAAAGCACAATGTGCTTCCAGTCATTTATGATTTTTTCCAGTAATGTAAGCGTCGCAATGTCGATGTCATTGGAAGGTTCGTCCAACAACAGCACAGAAACATCGCGAATGAAAAGCCTCATAAGTTGTGTCTTGACTTTTTCGCCTCCTGAAAGACTACCCATTGTCTGGTTACTGTAGAAAAAATCATTTTTCATTCCAAATTTTCCCGCAATAACAGACAATTCTTTAGGCGTTTTCTCCCAGAATATTTCCTCTTCAGAAAAATATTCGTATATTGTTTTTTCCTTATCTTCATCGAGCATCTCCTGCGGAAGATAACCAAGACGTTCGTGTCCCATTATCCTTTCCCCATCTGCTTCTATATAGTTTTCTACAAGCGACGGATTGTATATCCACTTCATTAATGTCGATTTCCCATTTCCCTCTTCTCCAATAATAACTGCCTTATCTCCATCATTTAGCACAAGGTTGAAATCATTAAGAATTATTCTCAGGTCTTTTTTATGTGTTAAATTTAATTTTTTTATCTGCAACATTAAAGTTTCTCCTTTTCGAAGTCTGAGCCAATTATTATTTTGAACACACAAAAACGAGTCTTTTTTGCATACGCAAAAATAGACTCGCTAAATAGACCCTTATTTCTTTTCCAAAAGGAAAACAAAGGAAATGCCTCTTGCGATAATCCAACTTAAGCGTACACAAAACAAACCTATTCTCTACAGGCTCAATAACTATATGTGTCTTACTTAAATCAAATTATCTATTAATCATTTCCTCACCTTACACAAAATGTGCCTTTCTTTCTTCTAATGGCAATACTATCATACTGTATTTTTTGTGTCAATACATTTCACCTTATGGAAGTGCAAATTAAAATTTTCACTTCCTAATTATACATCCAACCATTACGAAATTCAATCTTTCACAACCTCTTTACAACCACAACCACAGCACTCCAGCAAACGCAGGAGCACCATACCGTAAAACGCTTATGTGTAAATCAACTCCGTTCCTACAACTTCCCTCACACAAGCCTGAATATTATTCATTCTTCCAATCCATTCGTAGGGATTATCTTTCTTTAATTGTTCCGTCACATCTTGTCTGTCGGCATATTCCTTTACCAGTCGAAGAAACATATCCTCTGCTTGCTTATCGACTTCTGCAAGATAACTATGCAGCTTTCCGCTTGTCAGCAGGTTCATATATAACACTTTATAGTGTTCCTTTAAATGCCTTGCATGTCGTTTCCCCCATAAACCAATCGGCTCTATTTCTTCTTCGGCTGGTACTGTGATGTTCGGCAATAAATAATCACCCACCTGTCTATAAGTTCCGCCCATTTCTTCAAAAATTGTCTTTGTCATTTTCCTTTTCCTCCTGTGATTTTTGTCTATCGTGATCGTGTATTATCACGCTTGCGACCTTTAACTGTTCTTGCCTGCTCCAACAAATCATCTATCTGTTTGCGACCAAAAACCTTACGGAGCAGGCTGTAATCTTTATTTTCTGCTTTTAGGATTTTGTTTTCTTCGGTCAATCTTTCATTGACTTTCTCCAAACGCTGATTGGTGCGGTATAACTGTGCATTCGCTGTATTCAGCCTATGATAGTTGTCCCACCCCTCAAAGCAGCGGGCAAGCACCGTTTTGACAAGTTGCTTCAATTTCCTTACAACCGGCTCTGCCATTTTGGTTTTATATGCCTTTGCAGTCATAAATTTCTCTGGTTCTGGCAACTGATATTTCGGTGCAGTATCAAGCTCTATTTCAAGATTTGACAGCTCGTCTTTTGCCTTATCATAGTTCAATACTCGTTCCGACAACACATCAAATTCAATCTGTTTCTGCTCGATTTTCGCACCTAATGCCGCCACTTCTTTTTCTCTTTCCTGCTTTTTATAATCCAAAACAGAAAGATGTTTTTCGTGTGTGCCTAAATGTTCCCACTCAATCCCATAACGTTCCATCACCGCCGCAAGCTGTTCTTTTTCGGACTGTATCCATTGCGACCACTCCGTATCGCCACGACTGCCGCCCTTAAAACCTTGCGTTGCAAGAGCCTGCTTTAGTGACACTCTTGTATCAAGTCCACGCTTGCTGCCTGTGGTAAAAGGTACAAAATCTATGTGCAGATGTGGTGTAGCTTCATCCATATGCAGATGAGCCGAGAACACCCGAAGCTGTGGATTTCGCTCCTGAAAACCCTGATAGTATTCATCTAAAATCTGCTTTGCCAGTTCTCCGTTTTCCGTATCGGCGTTCATATTTCCCTTACCGCCCACCTGTAAAATGATTTCGTGGAACGGTTTTTCCTGCTTGGAACTTCGGATTTTTTCATAATAATCTTTTATCTTTCGGTCTGACCTTATCTGCTTGGCATTGTATCTTTCCAATGCTTCATCAAACAATTCGTGATAAACTGTCTTTATATTTTCATTGCAGTAGTCGATATTGAGATGAGTACGAGTTCCGTCTACATTTTCTGCTCGGAACTTTCGGCTATTGTGATTGACCGAGCCTTTACCGACCATTGCACTTATCGTTCTCTGCATTTTTTCATCTCCCATCTGTAAATTTCAACATTCTCAGGTTTTGTTACTTTTGTCAAAAGTAACGCAAAAGCACTTTTGACGGGTACACCCATCAAAAATGCGACCTGTAAACAGGTTTTGCGTTCTCCGAAGGCTCTCCGAGGGGTGAGCGTGTGCCGGTGGCACACACGCCTGCGAACCGACCGAGCCAGCAGGCGAGACCAAAGAGCCGCCTTTGAAAAGGCACTCTCTGCACACTCCCCTAAACTTTATCCGGTGTCAAAGTGTGACGATGGTGACAATGTTTTTCACAGCGTGCTGCTCTCAAAAACATTGACACCTTTGACACCGTTTGTCACGCCGTCTGCTCGGTTTCTTTCCAAAGTGAAACCTTTCTTCCGTCGTGTGTGCGGCTGTTCTGATAACGGATACCGTAATCACGAAACAGCCTGCTTGCGTTGATACTGAGCCTTAAAGAAAGTACATTCGGCTTTATATCCACCGCAAGCCTTTCGCAAAGTTCCGAAGCAGTTCCTTCCCATCTGTCACTTTCCGAAAAGAGCGTATCCGCTATCTTCTCAAGCAGAGGTTCGGGCGGTTCTTTCCACATCTCCGTTTCCGATTTTGCAAAGTTCCACACCAATCGCTCGCTGTCCCTTACAAGATGGATTTTCATATCCTGCTGGTCTCTGCCAGCAACATCAAGTGTGGCATTGTTGGAAGTACGCTTGTCCTTACTGAGAACAAATGCACCGTCTGCCGCACCCATCAGACCATTCGTGCCTGAAATCATATCGAATATATCTTCCGATTTTTGTTTGCGTGTATGATGAACAATAAGCATTGAAACCTTGTAACTGTCTGCCAACGCTTTCAGCCTTGCCACAACATCATAATCACTTGCGTAGCTGTAATCTGCTCCGCCTGCTTCACGCACACGCTTTAAGGTGTCTATGATAATCAAGCCTGTGTCTGGGTGTTCCCTCATAAACCCTCTTATCTGTTCTTCCAGTCCGCCATTGACCGTTTTACATTCCGTTGCGAAATACAGATTGCCTGTCTCCTTTGCACCGAACATCTGAAACAATCGCTTCTGCAAACGTGGGTAATCATCTTCAAGGGCAAAATAAAGCACCGTTGCCTTACGCACCTTATACTCCCAAAGCGGTGTGCCTGTGCTGATATGATAGGCAAGCTGTGCCATCATAAAGCTCTTTCCCACTTTCGGGGAACCTACGAAAAGGTAAGTTCCCCTTTGGAGCAGACCGTCGATAAGTGGTGTCTGAACCTCAAACACCGTATCATACAGCGTTGTCATTGATACTGTTTTCAGATAGGAAGGGTCTAACTGTCTGAGTATTTCCCTTTGCATTTCTTCAAAAGATTGCTCGTACCCCTTGAAATCCGTATCCTGATTGACTATACTATTGTCAGTACATTTGGAAAGTGACTGTTCCGCATCTGTTGCCGCAGATACATTTGGAATAGTCATTTCTTTTTTATTCTCCATTCGCATCCTCTCCTTTCAAACCGCCGAGAATAATGGAAATCAGTTCTATTACACTCAGCAGTTCATCATCCACACCTTTTCCTGCTTCAATCCTTTTCAGTTCCGCAAGGACTGTGGCAAATTCCGTTTTCAACGCCTTATACACTCTCGGATTGCCCTGTACCACCACATCCTGATTTAAGCAACGGCGGTAACAATACTCCTGTTTTGGCAATCCTGATAGAGCTACAGCTCTGTTAATGAGTTCGTTTTCTTCGGGCGATACTCGAAACCCTACTGTGATATTCCTCCAACGATTTTTGTTATCTCTGTTCTTAGCTGACATTTTCAAAATCTCCTTTCCCTAAATCATCTAATTTTTCTGCCATCTCAATCTGCTTTGACGGAAAGAGGTGTGCGTACTGATAAGTAATATCAATACTTTCGTGACCAACTCGGTCAGCAATCGCCACCGCAGAAAAGCCCATATCAATCAAGAGTGAAATGTGGCTGTGACGGAGATCGTGAATGCGGATACGCTTCACGCCTGCCGCCTTTGCCCCTCTGTCCATCTCGTGATGAAGATAGCTTTTCGTCACCGTAAAGATACGGTCTTTCTTCTTCAATCCGTAAAGCATACCGAGATATTCTTTCATTTCCTCACACAGAAACTTCGGCATTTTAATCGTGCGGTTGCTCTTTTTCGTTTTCGGAGAAGTAATCACATCCTGCCCTTTCAAACGCTGATAGGATTTATTGATTGTGACTGTTTCCTTATCAAAGTTGAAATCTGCCGGAGTCAAAGCTAACAGCTCGCCCTCTCGGATACCGCACCAGTAAAGCATTTCAAACGCATAAAAGGAAACAGGCTTGTCCATCATCTCAAAAGAGAATTTCTTGTATTCTTCCTTTGTCCAGAACAGCATTTCCTTGTGTTCCTCACGTCCCATATTTCCCACCTTTGCCGCAGGATTGGAACGCAGTTCATAGTAGCGGACAGCGTGATTGAAAATGGCGGACAACTGATTGTGCAGCGTTTTCAGATACGTCTGTGAATAAGGCTTTTTCTTCTCATCACGATAGGCAAGCATTTCATTCTGCCAAGTAATAATCTCCTTTGTGGAAATCTCGCTGATTTTCAGTTTCCCGAAATACGGAAGTATCTTTGTGCGTATGATATGCTCTTTGGTAAGCCACGTGTTTTCCTTCAAACGGTTCTTCACATCATTGATATAAAGCTCCGTAAAGGCTTCAAAACTCATATCAAGGTCTGAAGAAGTCTGCAATTTGAACATTCTTTCCCATTCCTGTGCTTCTCGTTTGGTAGCAAAGCCACGCTTGCATTTCTGCTTGCGTTCCCCTTTCCAGTTCACATACCTTGCCATCACATACCAAGTACCGTTATCTTCATTCTTAAATACCGGCATTTACATTTCCCCCTTTCCTGCTCCGTAGAGCCTTTCGTAAAAATACTGGCGATTTACACGCCCTGCAATCGTAATAAAGCCCTTTGCTTTCAATTCCTCATTTAATTGTCTGATGAGTTTATATGCATAAGGTTTTGATACGTTTAGTTCCTGAGCCACATCTTCGGCTCGGATAAATCTGTTTTCCATATCCTTTTTCTTCCTTTCTTAAAATAATTTTTTGCTTGCCGCTTTCTCCGTGTTAAAGTTCCAACAGGCACTCCTGCTTGTCGGCAGGCGCTGTGCTGTCCCAATGCACCGCAGTACATCAGGCGCTCGCTCGTATAGGGGTTCCCGAAAAGTCGGAGACTTTTGGGGAAGAGGAGGAGCAGTGCAGCGAATGAGCTTTTGTGCTTGCACACAAGCGAACGATACGGAACTTGCTCCGACGAGGTCTTGGCGGTTTGGCTTTTCGGACGGTCATTCAGTTGTCGCATTAAGCATATTTGTTTAATTCGTAATTTATTTTACTAAACATATTTGCTATTGTCAAGTGGTTGCAAAGAAAATATTAAACATTTTTGTTTCGGTTTTTCTTGACTTCCACTAAACATTTCTGCTATACTTATTTCACTAAATATAAAAGGAGCGTATCATTATGGCTATCAGCGAAAGAATACATTTTTTCAGACTAATGCGTGGTATGACACAAAAGTATCTCGGTACAGCAATCGGTTTTCCAGAAAAGAGTGCTGATGTGCGTTTGGCACAGTACGAAACTGGTACACGCAAACCGAAAGCAGACCTTACAAATGCATTGGCACAGGTGCTTGATGTTTCTCCACAGGCTCTTGATGTTCCTGACATAGACAGCTATATCGGTCTTATGCACACTCTGTTTACCCTTGAAGATATTTACGGTCTTACTGTCAGTGAAGCAGACGGAGAGGTATGCTTAAAGGTCAACAAGGACAAAGGCAGAGAAGCATATGAACTCCTCAAAATGCTGTATGCTTGGAAAGAACAGGCAGACAAGCTATCTTCCGAAGAAATCAACAGAGAAGAATACGATAACTGGCGTTACCATTATCCAGAGTTCGACACCACACAGCGTTGGGCAAAAGTTCCATCACAGGAATTAAGTGACGCTCTCGTGGAAGCATTCAAAGACCACTTGAAAGATAAATAAGCACCTACAGGACCTGCCACTGGCAGCTCCCTACAGATGCTTTGGCAACGACAAAAAAGCCCTTAACTATGGTTATTAACCACAGCTAAGGGCTTAGTTTATAATATGGAATTTGTTCAGAGCCAAGCTCCGAACTTTAGTCTGCAAGCCACCTGTTAATTGTTCCGTTACCCATAAACCACTGGATAACAAGAATAATGGCACTTGCTATGACTGTTATCAATTTGTTATCAAAAGACTAATCGAAATCGCTGAAACCCGCATAAACACTGGCTTTTTTAAGCAACTCGATTTATTCAAACTCAATCGTTCCAGGCGGTTTACTAGTCAGATCATAGAATACTCTGTTAACTCCCTTAACCTCATTAATAATCCTGCTCATCACCTTATTCAGTACATCATAAGGAATTTCAGCAGCCTCAGCTGTCATGAAATCTACAGTTGTTACTGCTCTTAAAGCAACAGCATAATCGTATGTTCTCTCATCACCCATAACGCCGACACTTCTCATATTTGTCAGTGCTGCGAAGTACTGGTTGATGTTCTTATCAAGACCCGCGTTAGCAATCTCTTCTCTATAGATAGCATCTGCATCCTGAACGATCTTAACTTTTTCTTCTGTGACTTCACCGATGATACGGATTCCAAGTCCAGGTCCAGGGAATGGCTGACGGAATACCAGTCTCTCCGGAATTCCAAGCTCCAATCCTGCCTTACGTACTTCGTCTTTGAACAGATCACGAAGAGGCTCAATGATATCTTTAAAATCTACATGCTCCGGAAGTCCACCTACATTGTGGTGAGATTTAATCACTCCGGATTCTCCACCGAGTCCGCTTTCTACAACGTCCGGATAAATGGTTCCCTGTGCGAGGAAGTCTACAGCACCGATCTTCTTGGCTTCTTCTTCGAAGATACGGATGAATTCTTCACCGATGATCTTACGTTTTGCTTCTGGTTCTGTTACTCCGGCTAATTTATCGTAATATCTCTGCTGCGCATTTACACGGATAAAGTTCAGGTCGAACTGTCCATTTGGTCCGAATACACCTTCTACTTCATCACCTTCGTCTTTACGGAGAAGACCATGATCGACAAATACACATGTCAACTGCTTTCCGATAGCTCTGGATAACAATCCTGCTGCCACTGAAGAATCTACTCCGCCTGACAGTGCAAGAAGTACTCTTCCGTCGCCGACTTTTTCGCGGATCTCCCGGATTGTATTCTCTACGAATGCATCCATCTTCCAGTCGCCTGCACATCCGCAGACACCTAATACGAAGTTCGATAACATCTTAGTTCCTTCTGCTGTGTGAAGTACTTCCGGATGATACTGGATCGCATATAATCCAGCTTCTGTATTCTCAGCTGCTGCGACCGGGCAGTCTGCTGTGTGTGCTGTGATCTCGAATCCAGGTGCAACCTGTGAGATATAGTCAAAATGGCTCATCCAGCAGATGGTCTTCTCAGATACACCTTCGAAAATCTTGGAATCTTTCTTATCTACCAGCACCTCTGTCTTACCATACTCACGTACCGGAGCGGATTCTACCTTTCCTCCAAGTACATGCATCATAAGCTGTGCACCGTAACATAATCCAAGAACCGGGATACCAAGTTCGAACAATTCTTTTTTATATGTCGGGGAATCTGCTTCATAACAGCTGTTTGGTCCGCCTGTCAGGATGATTCCCTTAGGATTCATAGCTTTGATCTTCTCAATATCTGTCTTATATGAGTAGATCTCGCAATATACATTGCATTCTCTGACACGTCTTGCTACCAGCTGATTGTACTGTCCACCAAAGTCAATGACAATTACTAATTCTTTTTTCACAAGAACTTCCTCCTATTTGTTTTCTATATGGCTAACCTTTATTATAAAATAGAAGTCCCGTTTTTACAAGGGACTTCTATCTTTTCTCCGATAAACCAGACTTTTTCTATCATAACTAGCAACTATCTGCTGACAAACGTTTTCTATCCTATACAATCGCATTTTTCTTCCAACTTCCTTTGAAATACCGGATCACGAAACACATTGCCCGGAATACCCAGTCGATCACCATCGCAACCCAGATACCGAATACACCCATTCCCATATATTTTCCAAGCACGTAACTGAATCCGATTCGGAAGATCCACATGGATATGCTCGAAATGTACATACATGCCTTCGCATCACCCGCTGCACGGAACGTCGCAGGCAGGCTGAACGCAACCGGCCAGATAAATATCGCACCGATTCCGTGGAAATGTATGATATCCGCCGTCGTCTTTGCTGTAAGATCGGACAGGTTATATGCATTTAATATAAATGGCAGTAAGGAGAATATAAATAATACCATCGCAGTCATACTGACATAAGTAATGAGCATTAATTTCTTATTATAATACTTCGCCTGTTCATAATCACCCGCACCCACACATCTGGAAATAACCGGTGTGATTGCCAGCGTAATTGCCATTCCCGGAAGGATCTGGAACAATGCGATTGCATTTGACACCGCATTTGCCGCAATCGCATAGGTTCCGAATGTCGATACCAGGCTGAGCACGATAATCTTTCCAAGCTGGAACATACTGTTCTCCAGGCCATTCGGCACACCGATACTTAGAATCTTCTTAACCATTTCCCAGTTAATTCGGTAACGCCAGGTCCGTTCTATGTGAAGTGTCCGTTTCTCATCACACAATAGCGCAATTATAATAATCGCCGCCGTCATCCTTGACACCAGTGTCGGAATCGCAACTCCTTCCGTTCCACGGTGAAAACCATAGATCAGGATCGCATTTCCTCCTATATTAATAACGTTCATGATGATCGATATTTGCATTGTTACCTTCGAATTGCCCATTGTACGGAAGATCGCCGCTCCTCCGTTATACAGTGCCATGAATGGAATCGATGCCGCCACGATCAGCAGGTAAATGTCTGCATGATGCATCACATCCTGGTCGATTTTTCCAAATACTGTATGTAAAATAAAGGATTTTCCCAGATATACAAGCACTGTAATGCCGATTGCACAGATCGTGATAAACCATACCATCTGCGTTGCCGACTTACAGGCTTCTTCCCGTCTGTCCTGTCCCAGGAACTGCCCCGCAACGACTGCTCCTCCCGTAGCCAGTGCTGAAAATGCATTGATCAACAGCACCATAATCTGATCTACCAACGATACTCCCGACACCGCCGCCTCGCCGACGCTTGCGATCATGATGGAATCCGCCATTCCAACCAGTACCGCCAGAAGCTGCTCGACCACTAACGGCAGGATCAATGCCAACAGTGCTTTATTATCAAAGAAATATGCCTGTCGTTTTTCTTTTTTGCTTTTTCCCATTTCCCATTTTCCTCTCCCGTAATATTTATATATCTACAGTACCTGCCACCGACAGCTTCTTCCGAATGCATAACAATACAGAAATCCTGCCACTGGCGGCTTTTCTTGCATACTTTGGTATACAAAAAAGTTCCCCAACGTATACTCTTATTATACGCTGAGGATTCTTCTCACACAATATCCCATCCCCGCAGAAATTTTTACTAAAATTTTCACTAAAAATTCCCACGGTATCTTTTTTGTCAGACTGCAGACGCTTTATTGTCCGTCCTTTTCAACATAACTGCAACCCTACGCAGCTACGAATTTATCCAGCTCTTTCCAGAGATCATCGCATTCTTCATCATATACTTTCAGCTCGATCTTCTGGTCAAATCCAAGATTCATAAGACCTAACAGGGACTTTGCATCTACAATATATCTACCCCGTTTCATATCCATATCAAAAGGATATTTTTCTACGATCTTTACAAAATCTATCACATCACCCGGATTCGAAAAAATAACATTTTTCGTACTCATTATTGGTCCCTCCTTTTTCTTATCGGAACCATATTAACACTCTCATGCATTTCCACAAGGGGGAAATATTTAAAAAAGGATGACTTTTTTTGACTGAAAATGCATTTTTTTAATGTTTTTCACTATCTAACCGTTCTTTTTCCGGTATTCAAGTGGCAACATTCCAGTCTCTTCCTTGAACACGCGGCTCATGTATTTCGGATCGGTATAACCTGCCAGTTCCGCAATTTTAGTCAGCTTCCAGTTCGTTGCCGTCAGAAGTTCTTTTATACGTTCAATCCGGTACCCACGGATCGTCTCTGTAAATGTCCGTCCCGTCTCTTTTCGAAACTGAGTGCTCAGATATTCTTCCGTCACATGTAGCTTTTCTGCAATCTCTTCCAATGTAATACCCTGATCATAATATTCTCGGATATTCTCCAGTGCCTTTTGAATCAGAAGACTCATATCGTTTTCCGCTTCGTCTTTGCTCGTCAGATATTCAAAAAAAGTATCCACTTTTTCTTCCACATCTGTCCATCCATTTGCCCTGGAAATCCGCTGAAGAAATGTCTGTCCTTTTCTCTGTGCCTGTACCGCCCCGGTTTCCGCTGCCATCTGGATCAGAACCAGTGCAATACGGATACAGCCCTCCTTGGCCTCCTGCGGGGTACATGGAAGTTCCCTGCAATAATCCCAGTATCTGGAAAATATTTTTTTCAATCGTTTCGCATCTTTATTCAGTAATGCTTCCTTGGCTTCTTTTTCAAGGTTCACCGGATATTTATATGGATATAATGCAATTTTCTGTATTTTTTCTTTACAGATCAATGTTCCCTTTTTCAATATCAGATTCCATTCTGCCGCATGATCTAGTTCTCTGACCGCTTCGTACATATTGCCGAATCCGTTGCTGACCGCCCATGTACAGATCACCCTTCCGCGCACCGTATTGCAGATCATCGGAACAATCGTCTGTTCCAGATACTGATAGGTCTCATGTTCATTTCCCATATGATAAAAAAGGACCACAAAACTCTGACGTCCGTACATCTCGATGGTATAGGCACAGAAATCCTGTTGCTGATTGAAGATTTCCAATTCTTTCAGCATCTGCAGCACTTGTTCTTTATATTTCTCATAATTAGAACTCATGCCGATACCAAGAACACCAATCCGTTCCTCCGGTGCAATTCCGTATCCTTCCTTTATAAGGTCTCCTATCTGCTGATCATCTTTGATCTTCCCAGCCATCGCATTCAGGAAAATGTATTCCAGATTCAGAATGTGTTTCCACTTTTTCTCGCTTTCCAGCTCTCTTCTCAGCCTTCCCAGTACATTACGCACCTCGTAGACTTTCAACGGTTTGACCAGAAAATCTACAGCACCAAGTTCCATCGCGCGTTTCGCATAAAGGAATTCCGGGCAGGAACTTGTAACCACAATTTTGCAGGATATCCCTCTTCTCTGCAATGCCTCGATCATCTCGAATCCATCCACCTCCGGCATCCGGACATCCGTAAATATCACATCCGGTGTGAGATTATCCCGTATCAGTTTTTCGGTCAGCGCAAGACCTTCTGCCCCGTTGGACGCACTCCCCACGATCTCTATATCCGACTCTTCCTGTTCCAGACATTGTAACAGTTCGTTCTTATATAATTCATTATCTTCTATGACAATTATTCTCACGTGGAATACCTCCTTCCAGATTATATCTTACTCTATCCCAGATGATACGCATCCAGTGTCTTCGCCAGATATCTGACTGTCTTATCCACCGCCTCGTCTACCGTCGGCTTGTCCCTGTCACTTCGCATGATTGCAAGCATTCCCCGATAGATCAGCACACTCATTTCATTCAGTTCTTTGATCTCCTGCTCAGATATCACATAATTTCTTTCTCTGATCACATCTCTTAGCAGATCTTCGTTGCGTTTGAAGAAATCTCCTTCTTTCAAAAACCCTTCGTAATCTTCTGTCTTTTCTTCCTTTTCATTTGGATAAATCTCATAATATCTCCGGAAAACCTCATTCAGGTTCTGTGTCCCTTCCGGACTGAAGAATAAGAAGTTATAGATTCTCGGTCTCTGGAACGAATGTCTGCAAAAGCAGCGCCACTGTCCCAGATACCACTCCTGAAAATCCTTTCCCTCGGCCTTGTGTATCAACGTTTCCTGCATATATTCATCCAGACATTTTACACTTGCAAATAATTCCAGTTCATCCAGATTAGAGAAATAATGATACAGCGTTGCACTGTTGTATTTTGCCTGTTCTGCAACCTTCCTGATCGTCAGATTCTCAATTCCTTCTTTTTCCATTAATTCAATTGTCGCATTGATGAAATACGACATAATCCTTTTTCTCTTTTCCTGTCTGTTTCCTCCAACTGTTGCCACAGTCTGCTGTCCTCCTTCATTCTCTTCCTTAATTTTAACTTTTTGCAATTTTTAACAACATTTCATATATCCGATTTATTTATCTCTTTTATTAATATATCCATTTTTATATTAGCATTTCAATAAAATTTTTTCAATTCATAATAATTATGCATAATTTATTTTTATTATGCACTATCATTTTATCTTATATGCACAATTTGTAAACAATGATTGACTTCCATTTAATTATATAGTATCTTATTACTATGCGTTTTATATAAGCTGGGAAACTTGGATAAAATACGTGTATAAAATATTGGAGGTTTTTTATGGGAAACAAAAGAACAAAAAAATCCATCAGTCTTGAAGGATTCGTCTTTCTGGCAATCTTTTTAGGAATTTTCGGTGGTATGGGTATGAAAATGGGCGGTGTCAATATGCTGAACACATTGATGAACACCGGCTACCAGCTGCTTCTTGAGACAGTCTTCTATATTATGGCAATCGCGGTTCTTGCCGGAGCCATTTCAGGACTGTTCTCAGAATTCGGTGTCATTTCGATGGTGAATAAATTACTGTCACCGCTGATGAAGCCACTTTATAATCTGCCGGGTGCCGCAGCACTCGGTGTAATCACTACTTATCTGTCCGACAATCCGGCAATCCTGGGACTTGCTGAAGATAAGAATTTCCGTAAATATTTCAAGAAATTCCAGCTTCCGGCTTTAACGAACCTTGGAACATCTTTCGGAATGGGACTGATTGTAAGTACATTCATGATCGGTCTGAAGTTAAAAGGTGGACACGCCGGAACTGCTGTACTGGTCGGTAACTTTTCCGCCATAATCGGCAGTATCATCAGTGTCCGCATCATGCTTCATTTCACCAAGAAAGAATATGGAACCGAAGAATACTGCGTACAGTTCGAAGAACATGAAGACATGGATGCCATCATGAATACCCGCGAGATCCGTGACGGAGGCATCGGCGGACGTGCCATCGAGGCACTTCTTGAGGGTGGTAAAAACGGTGTGGATGTCGGCCTTGCCATCATCCCGGGCGTTATCACCATCTGTACACTGGTCATGATGCTGACCAACGGCGCATCTGCAGACGGAACTTACACCGGTGCCGCTTATGAAGGAATCGCTTTCCTTCCATGGCTTGGAAAGAAGCTTGAATTCATCTTATCACCGCTTTTTGGATTCACAGATGCATCCGGAATCTCCGTTCCGATCACGGCACTCGGTGCTGCCGGTGCCGCAATCGGACTGGTACCGCACATGGCAGAAGCCGGAACCGTCCTCGCCAATGACATAGCCGTATTCACTGCAATGTGCATGTGCTGGAGCGGATACCTCAGCACACATGTGGCTATGATGTCTTCACTTAAAGTGAACAAGCTAACCGGAAAGGCAATTTTAAGCCACACGATTGGTGGACTCTGCGCCGGGGTCGCCGCCAACTGGATCTTTAAACTGGTGATGTTGTTCTTATGATTATGAAGGCTGTGTTTTTACAATTCGAAACATCATAATTCTTGGAAATAATTAGTTGTATAAAAACTCCGCAAGGATATTCGAATGAATCGTCTATATATGATGCTTCTCCAGAATATCTGTGCGGAGTTTTTTGTTCTGTTGTTATCTTTTATCCCATGAAATCGACTCGTTGATGCCCGAAATTATAAGAGCTTTTTGTTCTATTACTCTCTTTATCCTGCGTGCCGATGCTGGTGAAGATATTTCTCCCGGGTGGCAAGTCCGCCACGAATGTGGCGTTCCTGCTTGTTCACATCAAGAACTTTGCGGACGCTCTGCGCCAGGGTCGGGTTGATCTGCTCCAAGCGGTCGGTGCAGTCTTTATGTATCGTACTCTTACTAACCCCAAACTCCTTCGCGGTCTGACGCACAGTGGCTTTATGTTCGATGATATAATATGCGATTTCTACTGCCCTCTCCTCAATATAATCTTTCATAAAAATAACCCCTGCATAAATTGTTTTTTACAATCTATGCAAGGGCATTTTGATGTATGTCTGCATTTTCCTTTTGAACGTAGGGGCTCACCTGCAAAAAAGTCACATTCCCCGTCCCCATGACACAATTCCGATTCCTATCAAGATTACACCTCCCAGAACATCTGCCTTTCCTGACAGCTTTGTTCCCAGAGTCTTACCGAGGCACAACCCTGTCTCACATATCACAAACGTTACCACTGCCACGATCAGTGAACAGACTACAGCCATAACCAAACCATACCCGGCAGTGGTAAATCCTACTGACAACGCATCAATCGATGTTGCAATCCCCTGCATCATAAGCACGGCAAAACTTAATCTTTTCACTTCTTTCTTTTCCTCTTCACTCTGCACAGATTCTTTGATCATGCTTCCTCCGATATACAAAAGCAAAATCAATGCGATCCACGGAATGAACTTCTGAAACTGTCCAAAGACCTGTACGATCGTATGCACACATATCCATCCTATCATAGGCATCAGGAACTGAAAGAATGCATATACTCCCGCAATATAAGCCATTCTTGATTTCTTCATATTTTTTTCATTCATTCCATTTGCCAGCGAGACCGAAAATGCATCCATTGCCAGTCCCACTCCAAGTAAGACACTGTTCATAAAGAATAAAAAATTCCACTCCATTATCATTTCCTCCAAAATTAAGTTCAAACGCATGACAACAAAAAAACCAGATACAGCAGCTGCCTGCCATACCTGGTCTATACTTTCTTTATAGGATAGAGAGAGTCCACGCATAGATATTACAGCTACACATGAGTCTCACAAATTAAAACAAGCCAGATCCATCGATCAGTATGTTGACTTGTTGCGTTATACGCCTGTTACTCCCCCATCGGTCATTTATCATCTAAAAGAAAATATCATAATTAATAAATTTTGTCAATAAGCAATCATTTATTCCTTTTTCTGTGGTATGCTTTACACAGAGATTTTCCCCGGAACAACTCTGAAAAGAACCAATAAAGGAGTCACAACAATGCCTCACTACTACATGTTTCACAAACCTTTCGGCTGTGTCACTGCCAGACGCGATGACCGTTATCCGACGGTTATGGACTATTTTAAGGAATTACATAATGACAGGCTTTCTCCGGTCGGACGCCTTGACCGTGAGACGACCGGACTTCTTCTGATCACAGATGACGGTATCTTCAACCAGAAGCTCACTCATCCTTCCTATCACAAAGAGAAAACTTATGAATTCACCCTTCTTGGTGATCTGACACCGGAACTGGTACATAAGCTGGAAACAGGTGTCATTCTGAAGGGCGCCGATACACTGACTGCCCCGGCAAAAATTACCGTAACCGGACATGCAGTAATGTCCGATATTCTTTCCACACTGCCGGAAGAAATCCAGAAAGATATCCACAAAAACCGTCCGGATCACTCCATCACCTATGGGATAATTACCATTTCCGAAGGGAAGAAACGACAGATCCGGCGCATGATGAAGTCTGTTCACTGCTGTGTGATCGAATTAAAACGTATTTCCATCGGAGACATTGTACTTGATAAAGCGCTTTGTCCCGGAGAGTGGAAAGAAATATTTCCTCACACCTAACAATACAGAGAACCTGCCACTTGCCAAACCATCCGTAAGGAACTGCCAGTGGCAGTTCCTGTAGGTGGCAGCTTTTCTTGCATACTTTGGTATACAAAAATGCTCCGGGAATCTGTCACCTGACAAAATTCCCGGAGCATTTTTATTCTTATTCTATTCTGTTTCTATCCACCTTAGTTACCTGAGCTTGATGAACTGCTTGAACTTGACGAACTGCTTGAGCTTGATGAACTGCTTGAGCTTGATGAGCTGCTTGAGCTTGACTCAACCTGAATGCACTGATTAGCCAGCCATTCTTTTACAAGATCATTCAGCGCAATCTCTTTCAGATCTGACTTTGATGCAGCTTTCTTTAAAGCTTTTACACTGTCGTATCCATACTCTTTTGCAATCTTCTTAAGCTCTGTCTTATAAGTTGCATCATCTAACTTAATGTTCTCTTTATCTGCAATTGCCTTTGTTACCAATGTCTGCTTTACACTGGATTTTGCAGCTTTTGTTACCTGTTTTTCGAACTTTTCAACAGTTGTTCCCATCTGCTGCTTGATCAGATCATCATATGACATGTTATAAGCTTTTGCAACAGACTTGTACTGAGAGATCAGAGAATCCTCAATCTTCTTTACATCTTTCTCCGGATATTTCTTAACTTTTGTATTATCAAGAACCTTCTGCCATGCTGCCTGCTGCAAAGTATCATTGTATGTCTTTTCGTTATCTTCCTCGAGAGACTTCTTCACTTCTTCTTTGTACTCTTTTACTGTCTTTGATTTCTTAGATACTTTCTTTACCAGTTTGTCTGTAAGCTTTGGTGTATTCTTTTTGGAAATGGATTTTACAGTAATTGTAAATGTTACATCTTTGCCTGCAAGATCAGAACTTCCATAATTCTCCGGGAACTTTCCGTTCCAGTCAAATGTATCACCGATCTTGTGTCCGATAATACTGTCTTCAAATCCTTCGATGAAAGAATTAGAACCGATCTCCAGTGGATAATCTGTAGAAGATCCACCGTCAAATGCTTTGCCATTCATCTTTCCAACGAAATCAATCGTTGCTGTATCGCCTTTTTTTACTGCACGGTCTGTTACTTCTTTTGTTGTTGCATTTTCATCCAGTACTGACTGAATCTGTGTATTCACATCATCATCCGTTACTTCGCTCGGTTTGTCAACTTTATCTACTTCAACACCTTTGTAGACTGAAATCTTAATGTTGTCATTTTCAAGACCTTTCGTCGACTGACAACCTGTCATCAAAAGAGAGACTGCCATAACACCTGTTAATAACATTGCCACTTTCTTTTTCATATCGCACCTCATTTTATCATTCATTCTAAGGTGGGAACTTTATCCCATCTGCTTTCCGAAGTATACGCTAACGCATACCATTCTGTTATATCACATTTTGAAAAACTTTCATAGCATTTTCACATATATTTCACTCTTTTATCAAAATTTTTGTTTTGAAATCACCTACTTTTCCTGTATACTTCTTGCACTCCTACCGAAACAATGTTAGAATACTTGTTATGGAATATAGAATATAGGAGGTTCATTGTGAAGACATTTACAATTGTATTATTGGTAATCCTTGTGATTTTGATCGTTGCATGTGTTGCATTATATTTTGTTGGTAAAAAAGCAGAAAAGAAACAGGCAGATCAGCAGGCACAGCTTGATGCAGTTGCACAGACTGTTTCCATCCTGGTTATCGATAAAGGTCGTATGAAATTAAAAGATGCCGGCTTGCCGGATATTGTACTCGAGAATACACCAAAGTATCTTCGCCGTTCAAAAGTACCTGTTGTAAAAGCCAAAGTCGGACCGAAGATCATGACACTTATGTGTGATGCGCAGGTTTATCCTTTGATTCCTGTTAAGAAGGAAGTCAAAGCTACGATCAGTGGTATTTACATCACAGCTGTTAAAGGTGTAAGAGGTCCTCTGGATGTACCGGAGAAGAAAAAGGGATTTTTCGCAAGATTAAGAAACAAATAAGAGTAAAGAGTACTTAAAAACAGCATTGGAACTTATCGTTCCAGTGCTGTTATTTTTATGTCTATATTGCAATCGGCAACAGGATCTCCGTTGATGTCCAGTGCATAATTCACATGCACCGTGATCTTTTCATCCTGTTCTTCGAACTGGATATCCTTGGTAAAGACTCCAATCATCATCTCACCGTATGGTGTCTCATACTGTGTCATATTGATCTTATCTTTCTCGAATACCATGTGGGTATTCGTAATTCCGCTCTTGATGATCTCGACCTTCTGGTCATCCAGGATCCTTACTTTATTCTTGATGGTTCCCGGGATTCCTTCCACCAGTTCATCATAGATCACATAGTGCTTTCCATTTTTCTCATAATAGCTCGCAGGTACGATTACCTCAATTGGTTCACTTCCCGGCTCATCACCCTGCGCTTCAATCCCGGTCACATCCTGATGCAGACCGGATATACTTAATAATACGTCTTTTGTCATATATTCTCCTAATAATCTTCAATATCAATTGCCTGTGTCTTATCTACATCGTACGGCAGGATTGAATTGGCGAATTTCTTAAACTTCTCTGCCGCATCACTGACATAAAAATCATATGCTGCCGGTTCTCCCGATGTATTGGCAATTTTCTGCTCTTCCAGTATCTTCTTCAGATCCATCGCCGTCTCGTACGCCGGATTTACAATATGTACAGACTCTCCAAAATATGCCATAATCCTGGATCTGAGAAGCGGATAGTGGGTACATCCCAGAATCAGTGTATCAATCTCCGACTTTCTCATATCGGACAGATAGATATCGATCACTTCTTCTGTGATCTTATGCTTTGCAAATCCTTCTTCTACCAACGGTACGAATAACGGACATGGCTTTCCGATGACTTCTGCCTCCGGCATAAGTTTCCGGATTTCTTTGGTATAGGTCTCGCTCTTGATCGTTGCTTCTGTACCAAGTACACCAATCTGACCATTCCTGGTCTCCCTTACGGCAGCTCTTGCTCCCGGTACGATCACTCCGATGATCGGAATGTCGAACTCTTGCTGCACTGTCTCAAGCGCCAGCGCACTGGCCGTATTACATGCGATCACGATTGCCTTTACATTCTTTGTCTTTAAAAAACGGATGATCTGTCTGGAAAAACGGATAATGTTATTCTTCGACTTACTTCCGTATGGAACTCTTGCTGTATCCCCAAAATATACTACATTTTCATTCGGCAGCTGACGCATGATCTCTCTTGTGACGGTCAAACCGCCGACTCCCGAATCAAACACACCGATTGCTGCAGTGTTCCTATTTTTATTTTCCACGATATTAAATCTCCTTTTATGAATACTCCACCATATTTTACTATTGTACCGTCTTGGACGTGCATTTTCAAGAGATTTTATGTCGAAACCTCCCTTGTATACTTTGCTATAAAAAAAGTTACCTGCCATAAAACAGATAACTTTTTATTCTTTATTCCGGTTTTAATTACAGAGCCAGCTCTTTTGCAATCTCATACTGGTAAGCAGGAATTCCTTTTGTCATTCCAAGTGCTTCATCAATATCGAAGTCTACATACTCACCATGTTTGTAACCTACAACACGGTTTGTCTTTCCTTCAAGCAGAAGATCTACGGCTTTTGCTCCCATGATAGAAGCGTATACTCTGTCTTTACATGTCGGGCTTCCACCACGCTGCATGTGTCCGAGAATCGTTGCTCTTGTCTCCATACCGGTTGCTTCTTCAATTCTCTTAGCCATGTTCATAGAATCTCCAACACCCTCTGCATTGATGATGATGTAGTTCTTCTTTCCACGTTTTCTTGATTCCTGAATATCAGCAATGATCTTATCTTCGTCATAATCATGCTCTTCAGGCATCAGGATCTTCTCAGCTCCGTTAGCAATACCGCACCACAGTGCAAGGTATCCTGCATCTCTACCCATAACCTCGATGATAGAGCATCTCTCATGAGAAGTTGATGTATCACGTACTTTGTCAATAGCCTGCATAGCTGTATTAACGGCTGTATCGAATCCGATTGTATATTCCGTACAGGCAATATCCAGATCGATCGTTCCCGGAAGTCCGATTGTGTTGATTCCGAAGTTAGCAAGTTTCTGAGCTCCGGCAAATGATCCGTCACCACCGATGACTACCAGACCATCAATACCATATTTTTTGCAGATAGCTGCTGCTTTCTGCTGACCTTCCTCTGTACGCATCTCTGCACAACGGGCTGTCTGAAGAATTGTACCTCCGCGCTCAATTGTATCGGATACGTCTCTGGCTGACAGATCGATAATTTCCTCGTTTAAAAGTCCCTGATATCCTCTTCTGATGCCTCTTACCTTCAGTCCTTTACCAAGTGCTGTACGAACAACGGCACGGATTGCTGCGTTCATTCCAGGGGCATCTCCACCACTTGTCAATACACCTATTGTACGAATTACTTTTTTGTCTGCCATGATTCATTCCTCCATTGTATTAGTTTGTTCCAATTATCTTCTAACCATTATCATTTCTCTCCGATGATATTGTACATGAATTAGTGCACGCTTTCAATGGGTTTTTCTATAACTTTTACAGAACTTTCACCCAGATAATTCGTCAATCTGCTCAACAATACCTCATCTGCGGTCACATTCCAGCCCTTTGCCAGGCGTTTTACCACTTTTTCCTTCCTGCAATAGATGATAACTTCATCCATTCCTTCAGATACTTTCAGAATGTCCTGAAGCATTCCTTCCTGCTGAAGATAAGTCGCTTTATCCGGATATTGAAGCCATAGTTCCTTCTTCGTCTGTTCAAACGGGATCACCTGCTCACAGATCAGTTTACTTGGTGCATCATCTTCTTCGGATACCCTTCCCTTTATAAATACTTTGGCTTCTTCATTCAGATACATCTGATTTTTTTCAAAATCTCTCGGAAAGATCACAACTTCGACTGATCCCACCAGATCTTCCAGTGTAATAAATGCCATAACTTTATTGGTCTTGGTATATTTGATCGTCTTATTGGTGATCATGCCGCCGACGATCTCTTTTGCACCGTCATGTACCTTTGTCCTTCCCGTCTCATCATCTATCTGGAAATCTAATGTCGTTCTGGAAATGTTCTTCTTCCATTTTTCCTCATAATCCTCCAGCGGATGACCGCTTAAGTACACACCCAGCACTTCTTTTTCAAATGCAAGCTTTGTCTCTTTCTCGTACTCTCCTACATCCGGAAGTGGAATGTCGAATTCCGATTTCTGGTCATCACTTACGATGTCAAATAATGAAAGCTGTCCGGTCATGGAGTATTTCCGCTCACGGTTCACCTGATCCAGGATTTGTACATAAACTACCATAAACTGCTTTCTTGTACCACCCAGACTGTCAAATGCTCCGGATTTGATAAAGCTTTCAATCGTGCGCTTATTGACTTCTTTTCCTGACAGACGTTCGATAAAGTCTTTCAGGTTGCTGAATTCTCCTCCATTTTTTCGTTCCTGGATGATCGACTCGATCACTGGCTTTCCGATACTCTTGATCGCCGCCAGACCATAACGGATATTGCCGCCGTCAACGGAGAAGCTTCCTTCTCCTTTATTAATATCCGGTGGAAGAATCTTAATTCCCATCTGTCTGCAACTGTAAATGTACTCTGATACTTTTCCCGGATTGTCGATCACGGAAGTCATAAGTGCTGCCATGAATTCCACCGGATAGTAATATTTTAACCAGGCAGTCTGATATGATACCACCGCATAGGCTGCCGCATGTGATTTGTTAAATGCATATTTGGCAAAATCGATCATTTCATCATAAATCTTATTCGCCGTCTTCTCGTCGATTCCGTTGGCGATACAGCCCGGCACGCCTTCGTCCGGATTACCATATACGAAATTCTGGCGCTCTTTCTGCATGACATCGCCCTTTTTCTTCGACATCGCTCTTCGCAGAAGATCGCTTCGTCCAAGCGTATATCCAGCCAGATCACGCACGATCTGCATAACCTGTTCCTGATATACGATACATCCATAAGTCGGTGCCAGGATCGGCTCTAACTGCGGGCAGTCATAAGTGATGCTATCCGGATTGTTCTTTCCCTTGATGTACTGCGGGATGAAATCCATCGGTCCCGGACGGTATAAGGAGATACCGGCAATGATATCCTCCAGATTCTGCGGTTTCAGTTCCTTCATGAAGTTCTTCATTCCGGCACTTTCAAGCTGGAATACGCCATCGGTCTTTCCTGTTCCGATAGACGCCAGAACTGCTTTATCATCATAATCGATTTTATTAATGTCTATTGTCTTACCGCTGCTGATGCTTGCCAGACGCTCTGCATCCTGTATAACAGTCAGGGTACGCAGACCTAGGAAATCCATTTTCAGAAGCCCCAGTTCTTCCAGTGTTGTCATCGTAAACTGTGTCGTCACTGAGCCGTCCGATCCAAGAGACAATGGCACGAATTCTTCAATCGCACGCTGACCGATCACAACTCCCGCTGCATGCATGGATGTATGTCTCGGAAGACCTTCCAGTCTTCTCGACATATCGATCAGTTCCTTAACCTGTTCATCTTCCTGATACAGTTTCTTGAATTCCGGATTCATCTTCAGTGCCTTATCAAGCGTAATATTCAGCTCTGTCGGCACCATCTTTGCAATGCTGTCTACAAATGCATACGGAAGGTCCATGACACGTCCTACGTCACGGATGACTCCACGTGCTGCCATCGTACCGAAAGTTACGATCTGTACTACCCGGTCTGCGCCGTATTTTCTTCCTACATAATCAATGACTTCCTGGCGTCTCTCAAAGCAGAAGTCCACGTCGATATCGGGCATGGATACACGTTCCGGATTCAGGAAACGTTCGAACAGAAGCTGATATTTGATCGGGTCGATACTTGTAATTCCCAGACAGTACGATACGATACTTCCGGCCGCCGAACCTCGCCCCGGTCCGACCTTGATTCCTTGTGTTCTTGCATAATTAATGAAATCCCACACGATCAGGAAGTAATCTACATATCCCATGGATTTGATGACCGACAATTCGTATTCCAGACGTTCTTTCAACGAATCATCCCCGTCCGGATACCGTTCTTTCAATCCGTCAAAACAAAGTTTATTCAGATATTCCCAGGAAGTATATCCTTCCGGCACATCATATTTCGGCAGTTTGGTGACACCGAATTCAATCTCTACATTACAGCGGTCTGCAATCTTCTGCGTGTTCTCCAACGCCTGCAGTGCATATGGAAATAACTGCTTCATCTCTTCTTCGGACTTAATATAATACTGGCCGCCTTCGTAGCGCATACGATCTTCATCTGCCAGCTTTTTACCCGTCTGGATGCATAACAGAATGTCATGCGGTTTTACGTCTTCTGCGTAAGTATAATGCACGTCATTCGTCGCAACCAGTTCGATCCCTGTCTCCTGTGACATACGGAGCAGTGACTGGTTCACGATCTGCTGTTCCTGCATTCCGTGATCCTGTAATTCCAGGAAGAAATTTCCTTTTCCGAAAATGTCCTGATACCTTAGTGCTGCTGCCTTTCCTTCTTCATACATGCCGCGCAGGATATTCTTCTGTACCTCACCGGCCAGACACGCACTGAGCGCAATGATTCCTTCATGGAATTCCTGCAGCACTTCCAGGTCTACTCTTGGTTTATAGTAATAGCCTTCCGTAAATCCTCTGGACACGATCTTCATCAGATTATGGTATCCCAGATCATTTTCCGCCAGAAGCACCAGATGATAATAACGGTCCTCCCCGCTTCCGACAGCTTCTTTATCGAATCTCGATCCCGGTGCAACATAGACTTCGCATCCGAGGATCGGCTTAATCCCTGCTGCTCTTGCCGCACGGTAAAAATCGATCACACCATACATGACACCATGATCCGTGATCGCCACGCTGTTCATCCCGAGTTCTTTTACCCTGGCTACACACTCTTTGATTTTATTTGAACCGTCCAACAGACTGTATTCTGTATGGACGTGGAGATGTGCAAAGCTCATAGCTTTCTCCTTTCCTGATTCTATCCACAATGATAAAAAAAGGTGCTCCCTTCAGGGAACACCCTCTCAAACATTCATGTTTGCCTTAGTCTTCTTTTCCAGTTCCAAGAAGCATGAATTTTACAAGTTTATCGATATCCTGTGGCTCATGAGCAACGATTTCCAATTCCGGAATTTCTCCGTTAGAGAAGATATTTGCCATAGATACATACTGAGATAATTTTGACTTTAAGTTCAGTCTGTCACCTTCACCTGTTACAAGTTCAACTTTTCCTTCACAAGAATCAACTACTTTGAAAAATCCTTCGACATCTGTAATATTCTGTACTTTCATTTCTCATTCTCCTTTTTATTCATTTTATTATTAACAATCTTAATGCTTTTATTATACCTTATTTCTTTTTCATTTCAATATTCTTTTCAGAAATTTTTATATGTCCTTCTTTAAGAAGTCTTCCAACGGCACGTTTGAATGCATTTTTACTTAATCCGAATTCCTGTTTGATTACTTCCGGATCTACTTTATCGTTAAATGGAAGCTTTCCACCGTATTCTTCCATACGTTTCATGATCATCGCCGCATCGGCATCCATCTGAAGAAATGCTTTCTCTCTGACACTTAAGTCAAGCTTTCCGTCTTCTCTTACTTTCAGGACTCTGGCGGATACACGGTCTCCGACTCTTAACCTGCCAAATGCTTCTCTCTTCGGGATCAGTGCACTGTAGCAGTCATCCACTGCCACGAACACTCCGAAGTTATCACTCGTCTCGTAAATGATTCCTTCTACATGATCATCCTTTTTATATGGAGAATCTGTACGAAGCTTTTCGTATACTTTCATTGTCGCACAAAGTCTTCCGGACTTGTCCACATACAGTGCGACAAGCACTTCATCACCTTTTTTTACTTTTGCAGTCTGTTCTTTGAACGGAAGCAGAAGGTCTTTTTCCAGTCCCCAGTCAAGGAACGCCCCGATTCTTCCGGTATCTGCAACTTTCAATACTGCCAGTTCATCTAACGTGATCTTTGGCTCCTGCGTTGTTGCGATCAGACGGTCAGACGAATCTTTATACAAAAATACTTCTACAGGATCTCCGACTTCTACATCTTTTGGTACCTGTTTTTTCGGAAGCAGGACTTTGTCATCTTTATTACCAAGATATACCCCGAACTCTACTTCTTTAACGATCATCAATCTTCTTTTCTTTCCTAAATAATCTGTTAATCCCATATTTTTCCTCTCTGTTTCCTTTTCTCTTTTTCCAAAGTGTATATGTTTTCTTATTGTATCAGCATCCATATAAGAATGTCTATGCAAACTTAAATTCGATCACTGCATACGGTCTGGCCTTTTCATTGCAAAGCTCTATAACCGTTCTGTCCTCTTCTATGGCAATCCTTGGATAGATCACATCACCATATACCGCTGATTTCTTATATTCCACACGCATCTGGTGCACTTCTTTATCTTTTGGCAATGATTCCAGCGCCATCTGTACATATTGGCAGTTGTTGACATGCTCATTCGTATCAATATGATATCTGCGTACCGGAAAACTTTCCAGTTCTTTCGCCTCTTTCGGAAGTGCGATTTTTCTTGATTCATATTCCATCTCATACGGATCTCCTACCCCGTATGGTGCAATCTCCGATTCTTCCGGTCTTAACGGACGTCCCTTTTCCATGTCCATATATACCCACAGCGAATTTGCATATGCTACATCTTTTCCTTCACTGTCTGTCATACAGAAATTACGTTCTCCAAACAAACCGTTAAAGTCCGTCGCCCATGTACTTGTCTGTATCTTTTCACCGATCTTCGGATAACATTCTACCACTACCTGCCAAGATGACAGAATCCATGCCCGCTTTTTTTCGCTGCAGTGTTCGATTCCAAGTCCCAGATCTTCTGACTGGAATGTACTGCAGTCCTGAAAATAATTTACGATTCCCGGCAGGGTAATTCTTCTGGTATGATCCACTTCACTGAATCGTATTCTTCCATCTATCGTATATTGATTGTCTCTCATTTTAGTCTGACTCCTTTGCATGATCTTTTCCGAAGAAAAACCACTTTATCTTAAATTCTGAAGTGGCCGTTACCATTTCATATTCTTCTGCACTTAATGCTTCTTTCAGTTCTTTCTTTCCATCTTCATCTACTACTGCACAGGTTGCATTGGTAAAACACAGATTTGGATAAAGTACACACCACCAGTTATGTCCATTTCCCTTCCCAAGTACAATTCTCAGTGCTTCGTAATTTCCCTCGGGAAAAATGATATCTCCATACCGTTTGTCCGGAAAATAGCAGGTGGTCACCTCCGCTTTCGCCCGGTATGATACTTTCTCTTTTTTCAATATTTTATCTGCTGTATCCGTCAGTTCTTTTTTGTGGGTCAGGGTCCATACTTTTGTCGCCTTTGCATCCCTTCTTTCGGCTCTGGTCATATGTGCTTTCATATACTTTAGAACCGCATCCCGCACTTTCAGTTTGATTCTCTGATCATTTGCACTGTCACTTTCTGCGATCACATGAAAACGGAAGACTTCTTTGGCCAGTGACTGCTGTGTATCGCTAAGTTCTGCATGTACAATTTCCATACGCCAGTTCATAATGCCCGCTGTCAGTATGAACGATATCAGACAGGCTATGATCAGGCAGATCGTTTCTCGTTTCATCTATGTATCTCCTTCCTGTATACTGCATTTTTCTGATACAGGAAGTCTTGACACAGCTTATCTTATCTATACACTTTTACAGTCTTTTAATTCTGTTTTGTGCGGATCACATCGATCACAGTGGTCACCTGGTTATCAATATGTTTACACATAATATCTGTTGCCGCCTTCTTCTCACCTTTACTGATGTATTCTATGATTGCGGCATGCTCTGCGATCAGCTGTGGATGTGCTTCTTCACGTTTCAGATATTCCACACGATAACGATACATCTGTTCTCTTAAATTATTCAGAAGCTGGATCAGTTTCTGATTGTCTGTTGCCATATAGATAATGTCATGGAAACGTACATCTGCTTCAGCGATCTCTGTAATATCTTTACTCTTTAAGATCTTCTTAAAATCTTCCGCAGCTTTCTTCATCTCTTCGATCTCTTCTTTCGTGATCTTATCACATGCAAGCTGCACAGCCAGTTCTTCCAGTGCTTTTCTTACTTCCAGAACGTCCCGCATATTCTTTTCTGTGATCTCTGCTACCTCAGCTCCTTTTCTTGGAATCATCAGTACCAGGCCTTCCAGTTCCAGTTTGCGGATTGCTTCACGGATCGGGGTACGGCTTACTCCGAGTTTATTTGCAAGCTGGATCTCCATCAGTCTTTCTCCCGGTTTTAACTCTCCTCGCAAGATCGCCTGTCTCAAAGTATTGAACACGACATCTCTAAGTGGCAGATATTCATTCATATTTACTTTAAAATTCGATTCCATGCTTATTTCCTCCTTGCATTATGTATGCCTGTCACATACACCTGCTTTGCCAATTGCTTTTCTCTTATCTTTGCTGCTGCTTTTCTTGCTTTCTCTTTGCTGTCATAAATTCCAAAAACGGTCGGCCCACTGCCACTCATCATAGCATTCAGAGCTCCATGTTCTTTCATTACATTCTTGATCTGTTCAATAACCGGATATTCTTCGATCGTTACCTTTTCCAGTACATTTCCCATGCTCGAAGCAACTTTTTCGATATCATGAGCCTTCAGTCCGTCTATAATACCATCAATATCCGGATGATCCTCTATCTCATGCGAATCCAGTTTTTCATAGACCAGCTTCGTCGATACACTGATCGGCGGTTTTGCAATCAGCACATGACATTTCGGGCAGGCCGGAAGTGGTGTCAGTATCTCTCCGATTCCTTCCGCAAGAACAGTTCCCCGCATAACGCAGTACGGAACATCCGCTCCCAATGTCACTCCTCTTTCCATCAGTTCTTTCTGTGAAAGACCAAGTGAAAACATACGGTTAATCCCAAACAGAACTGCCGCTGCATTCGAGCTTCCTCCTGCCATTCCTGCTGCCACCGGTATGTGTTTATCAAGGGTGATCTTTACACCCTCTTTTACGTCGAACTCTTTCATCAGAAGGTCTGCTGCCTGATATGCCAGGTTATTCTCATTCACCGGCAGATAAAAAAGATTCGTCGACAACTCTATTCCCGGCTTTTTCGTCTTTTCTATCCGGATCTGGTCGTACAGGTACACTGTCTGCATCACCATACGTACATCGTGATATCCGTTCTCTCTCCGTCCCAGAACATCCAGACCCAGATTGATCTTTCCAAGTGCCTTCAATTCCATTTTATCCATTCTATTTGTCTCCTTACATTTTGTATACAATGTGCTTATAGTATACTCAAATTTTGCTTAAAAATCAATATTTTATCGCCTTTATTTACATCTTCTTTTTCCATATGATTCACTTCTTTTATATTTTCCACAGTCGTATTATATTTTTTCGCCAGATTCCACAATGTATCCCCGTTTTTCACAAAATATCCCACAATGCCGGGTCTGTTTTCCAGCTCCTCGGTACTCATCGGGGTGAACTTTGCGGATTCAATATTTTGCACCATAACAGGCTCTTTCTGGAAGCAGTTGAATGCCAGCACAGCCTTTACTTCCACCTCTCCGTTTCCCATAAGTCCTACGGAAAGCTGCTCAACTGTCCAGTCCAGTTCTTCTGCTTCAGGTTCTCCGCCCCCATTCTCTAAAAGATATGTAAACGGCACCATTCCCTGCCATACACCAAACGGCATCTGATCATCTTCCCTGACATACAAAAACATCAGATGAAGAACACCTTCGATATGGATTCCATCTTCTTCTGCTTTCGTAGATTCCGGCTGTATCTTTCCTTTACAGTAACAGATCTGAAGAATATTGTCTTTTAGTTCCGGAAGTGTCAGTTCTTCTGCGATCCTGCATTTTGAATGGTTCTGAAGCTTTAAGCGGAAGCACTTCTTTTCTTTTATATCCGGAACGCAGACATGATCCAGCATATACATATCTTCAAGAATCTGGATTTTTTCTTCTTCATATACAACAAGACGTACTTCCAGTGTCGCCTCTATACCAAGAATACGCATTTCCCCGTTTTCATCCATGCGGGCTTCGACATTCACATCTGTAAGATTCAGACTGGCCTGATGATACATTCCCGGCACAGTCCCCATACATTCTATCCTTCCCTCATATGGAACCGTCCTGTTTATCCAGTCTGTCTTTTCTTCCACACTTTCATAGAGGCAGAATATATTCAGTTCTCCTTGTATCAGGAGTTCATCCGTTCCAATCTGTGTATCTGCTTTTCCGCCTGTCACATCCGTCCAAAGAATCGTACCGATATTCTCTTTTGTCCCGCTAAGAGACACCTCTTCTTTAATCCGGTACGTATCCTTTCCTGTTGCAAATACCTTCAGAAGTTCTTCTTCTTTTGTCTTTTTAAATACAGGATTTTCTCCTTCTATATCTGTTGTGAGCTCTTCTCCCACACATTTTTCCATTCCGATCGTAATCTCTGCAAGTGTCTTGATATTCAGTTTTCTTGAATGGATTACCGTTACCGTAAGATCAACATCTGCTGTCTTTAGTACCAGATTTCCATCCGGCTCCTGTTCAAGATAAATCATTTCTTCAAATGGAATCCTTCCTTCCAGGCTTGCAGGCTCCGGTATCGTTTCATCTGCAGTATACAAAACTCTGAATTCCAGTTTGCCTGTCACTTTCAGATAATTTTCTACCTGTTTCATCTCTTCCACCTGTAATGTTCCGTCACTTATTATAATCCTGCCTACGTCCTTCTTTGCATCCGGAACATTATAATCATCATCAATATAGAACTGGTCATTTACCGTCTTTCCGTTCTGAAAAGTACGGATCTCCTTTTTTAAATACTCCATTGACACTTCCTGCCTCCTCTTATTCATATATGATCTGTTTATCCGTATATGGTATCTTTATGACAATATATGGATATGTCTTTTTCTTATGCGTCTTTTCTTTCTTCTGTGGCCCGAGAAGTGTTGTACGTACGACCACTGTATGTTCCGTCTCATAACACTCATTCACTTCGATGCTGTATCCTGTCGTTTCCTGCCGTCCGTATCCTCTTACTATATAAAGGTATCTGCCTTCATTCCCCGTATCTGCATAACTGATCCACATCTCCGACTTTTCGGCTTCTGCAATCTCTTCTTTTAATTTTTCGGGGATTTCTTCTTTCTTTACGATCTCATATTCTATCTCTCCTGTTTTCTGTTCTTTTAACGTGCCAAAACTACAGCCGGTAAACAGCAACATCACTGCGACGGCTGCCGCGGTCCATCTCCTTTTTTTCATGCTGCCCTTCTTTCTGACACTTCTATTTTCTCTTTACTATCTTACACACTATGGGTGTAAAAAATGCCGGATTTATGCTATCATAGAAAATACACAGAGAACCTGGCAGCCATTACAGAATCTTTGACAACTGGCAGTTTCTCTTGCATACTTTGGTAGCAAAATGAAAATAAAGGAGATTAATTATGATAAGACTTATTTTTGTCGCCTTATTCGTAGTTCTATTCCTGATCATCGGTATTCCGGTTCTTGGAATTGAATGGCTGATCGGCAAAGTCAGCAAAAAAACTATGGATTATTCCAGTCTGCGGCTGGTTCAGTGGGCATTTAATATGATCATTAAGCTTGCCGGTATCGAACTTACCGTGATCGGAGAGGAGAATATATCGGAAGGACCGGTTCTTTATATCGGAAATCACAGAAGCTTCTTTGACATCGTTATCACTTACGCCAGATGTAAGAATCTGACCGGTTATATTGCCAAAAAGGAGATGCTTTCTATCCCGCTTCTTCGCACATGGATGAAACGCCTCTATTGCCTCTTCCTTGACAGGGAGAATCCAAAAGAAGGACTGAAGACCATCCTGCAGGCAATCGATTATGTAAAACACGGTATTTCCATCTGCATCTTCCCGGAAGGCACCCGGAATAAAGGGGAAGAATTATCCTTACTTCCGTTCCATAACGGTTCCTTTAAGATTGCAGAAAAGACCGGCTGTCCGATCATACCGATGAGTCTTAATAACACCTGTGATATTTTCGAAGGACATTTCCCGTTCATCAAAAAGACTCATGTCATCTTAGAATATGGCAAACCGATCTATCCGAAAGAACTGGATAAAGACGCGAAAAAGCGTATCGGAGAATATTGCAGTAATATCATCAGTGAAACCATTCATAAGAATCAGGCACTTGTATAGTGCCTGGTTTTTTTCTTTTACATTTATTCCCTTAAGTGCTATAATAAAACGGTATAACTAAAAAAAGAAATGTACTGCAAACAGCAGAAAAAAGGAGTTTGAAAATGAGCAAACGAAATCTTACCTTGCTGACAGATCTGTACGAACTTACTATGATGCAAGGATATTATGAAAAAGGGCAGAACGAAAATGTCATCTTCGATGTATTTTTCCGCCAGAACCCTTGTAACAACGGATATTCTGTATGTGCAGGTCTTGATCAGGTAATCGATTATATAAAGAATTTGCATTTTACTTATGATGATGTAGACTATTTAAGAGGTCTTGGAATCTTCAAAGAAGATTTCCTTCATTATCTGAGCGGCTTCCACTTCAGCGGTGACATCTATGCCATCCCGGAGGGAACAGTCGTATTTCCGAAGGAACCTCTTCTGAAAGTGGTTGCTCCGATCATGGAAGCACAGCTTGTTGAGACGGCGATCCTGAATATCATCAATCATCAGTCTCTGATCGCAACCAAGACTTCCCGTATCGTATTCGCAGCCAATGGCGACGGTATCATGGAATTCGGCCTTCGCCGTGCCCAGGGACCGGATGCAGGATTATACGGTGCAAGAGCAGCGATGATCGGCGGATGTGTCGGTACTTCCAATGTACTTGCCGGACAGATGTTCGACGTTCCTGTTATGGGAACCCACGCGCACAGCTGGATCATGAGTTTCCCGGATGAGTACACCGCATTCAAAACTTATGCAGAGATGTATCCGAACAATTGTACACTCTTAGTTGACACTTACGATACTTTAAAATCCGGTGTTCCGAATGCCATCCGCGTATTCCAGGAATTTAAAGACGCCGGAAAACCTCTGATCAAATACGGAATCCGCCTGGACAGCGGTGACCTTGCATATTTATCAAAAGAAGCCAGAAAGATGTTAGACGAAGCCGGATTCCCGGAAGCTACCATCTGTGCTTCTAACGATCTGGACGAGTTCCTTCTCCACGATCTTAAGATGCAGGGGGCAGCCATTGATTCCTGGGGTGTCGGTACCAATCTGATCACTTCCAAGGACTGTCCTTCATTCGGAGGTGTGTACAAGCTTGCTGCCATCCAGAATGAAAAAGGCGAATTTGTTCCTAAGATAAAAATATCTGAAAATACTGAGAAGATCACCAACCCTGGCAATAAGACAATCTACCGTATCTACGAAAAAGCAAGCGGAAAGATCAAAGCTGATCTCATCTGCTTTGCTGATGAAGTCATTGATCCAAAACAGGATCTGCTTCTTTTCGATCCTATGGATACCTGGAAGAAGACCAAGCTTGCCGGTGGTACTTACACCGTACGTGAAATTCTCTTACCAATCTTCAAGAACGGCGAGTGCCTCTACAAATCTCCTACATTAAAGGAGATCGCAGCATACTGCCGTGAGGAGAAAGATACGTTATGGGACGAGACCAAGCGTCTCTTCTACCCGCACAGAGTTTACGTGGATCTTTCCCAGAAACTCTACGCTGTAAAACAATCATTACTTGATCAGATGACTATGACAGATTAAAGGAGGACTTATCGATCATGAAAATTATAGTATTAGCAGGCGGACTCAGTCCGGAAAGAGATGTATCCTTACTTTCAGGAGCTGGAATCTGTAAAACTCTCCGTGAAATGGGACATCAGGCATTCCTTCTGGATGTGTTCTTCGGCCTTCCATGCGATTCTGATAAATTAGAAGAAGTATTCGACCGCCCGGACGGCGGACTTGAGATTTCCAAAGGAATCTCTACTTCTGTACCGGATCTTGATGCACTGCGCAAGTCACGTCCGGACCAGTCACCTTCCGAGATTGGACCAAATGTCATTGAACTCTGCCAGATGGCTGATATCACATTCATGGCACTTCACGGTTCCATCGGTGAAAACGGAAAACTCCAGGCAACATTCGACAACCTGGGAATCAAATATACAGGACCTAACTCTCTTGGATGTACACTGTCTATGAACAAACTGGTTACAAAACAGATCTTCAAGACCAGTGGCGTTCCGACTCCAAGAGGAACTTCCCTGACATCTAAGACAAAAGATACCCCTCTGGACGAGCTTGGTTACTATCTTCCACTGGTTGTAAAACCATGCTCTAACGGATCTAGTATCGGTGTATACATCTGCCACACAGAAGAAGAATATTACGATGCGATCCACAAATCCTTCGATGTTGACAACACAGACGAAGTTGTCATCGAACCATTTATCAAGGGCCGTGAATTCGCCTGTGGTATCCTTGCCGGAAAAGCTCTTCCGCTTGTTGAGATTGTTCCAAAGGACGGACTCTTCGACTATGCGAACAAATATCAGGCAGGCGGCGCTTCCGAGATCTGTCCTCCTGTATCTCTCGATGAAGAGACGCAAGAATTGATCCAGCGTGCCGGAGAACGTGCATTTGAAGCACTTCGCATGGATGTATATTCCCGTGCCGACTTTATCGTATCCGATGCAGACGGTGAATTCTACTGTCTGGAAATGAACGCCCTTCCTGGAATGACAGCAGCAAGCCTTCTTCCGAAAGCTGCCAAGGCTGCCGGATATGAATACAGTGAACTTTGCGAGGCTATCATTCAGGAATCTATAAAAGCCCGCTATTAAGGAGGATGAAGATCCATGAAAAATCTTTCAATTGAAAATATAACCAAGGCCTGCAGAGGTACTTTCCATGGTGATAAAAGTATCCTCAGCCAGGAAGTATCCGGCGTCGTGATCGACAGCCGGAAGGTGCAGCCTGGTTACTTATTTGTTGCCATTGACGGAGAACGTGTCAATGCACACAAATTCATCCCGGATACTGTAAAAGCCGGTGCCATGTGTGTCGTATCACACGAAGATCTCGGTGAGACGGATTTCCCTTATATCCTGGTAGAATCCACAGGCCAGGCACTGCTCGACATTGCCAAGCTTTACCGTGATTCTTTCGACATGAAGGTTGTCGGAATTACCGGAAGTGTTGGAAAGACCAGCACCAAAGAGATGATCGCATCCGTTCTGGCTCAGAAATATCACGTACACAAAACACTTGGCAACTTCAATAACGAATGGGGACTTCCGATCACCATCTTCGATATGCCGGAGGACACAGAAGTTGCGGTCCTTGAGATGGGTGTCAATCATTTCGGTGAGATGCGCCGTCTCTCTTCTGTAGCCAGTCCTGACATCTGTGTGATCACCAATATCGGTATCGCACATCTGGAATTCTTCAAGACAAGAGAGGGAATCCTTCAGGAAAAATCGCAGATGATCCAGGATATGAAGAACGGTGGTTCCATTATCCTGAATGGTGACGATGACCTGCTGTCCAAAATGAGTCCTGTCAAAGGTGTGACTCCTGTCTTCTTTGGAATGGGAGACAACTGTGCATTTCGTGCTGACAATATCGAGCCACAGGGACTTCGCGGAACTTCCTGCACCATCACATTAAAGGATGGCTCTTCTTTCGACTGTCTGGTTCCTGTACCGGGTATCCACATGGTAAGCAATGCTGTTGCAGGTGCTGCTGTCGGATACACACTGGGACTGACTGCTGATGAGATCAAGGCCGGCATCGAATCCCTGCCTTCCATCCCTGGACGTAACCACATCATCGAGACCGATCATATGATCATCTTAGATGACTGTTACAATGCTAACCCAATCTCCATGAAGGCTTCCATTGATGTCCTTAACATGGCAATCGGACGTAAGGTTGCAGTTCTTGGTAATATGGGAGAACTCGGTGACACTGCAGAGGCACTTCATGCAGAAGTCGGTACATACGCAGCCGAACAGAATGTAGACCTTGTCTGTGGAATCGGTGATCTGACACGCTCTCTGGTAGAAGAAGCGTCCAAAGGTGCGAATACAGAGGCACTCTGGTTTGCAGATAATGAAAGCTTTATCCAGGCTATACCTGACATCATCAAAGATGGAGACAATGTTCTGGTAAAAGCTTCTCACGGAATGAATTTCCCACAGATTGTTCACGCTCTGGAAGAATTATAGATTTAAGGAGAACATATTTATGGATTATCAGATTCTCGTCCTTGATCTGGACGGAACTCTTACCAACTCCAAAAAAGAAATTACACAGCCGACCCTGGAAGCTCTGATCGAGATCCAGGAGGCCGGAAAAAAAGTTGTACTCGCCAGCGGCCGCCCGACACAGGGCGTTATGCCGCTGGCCGAACAGCTTCATCTGGAAGATTACGGAAGTTATATCCTTTCTTTTAACGGTGGCCGCATTACAGACTGCCGGACAAAGCAGGCAATCTACAACAAGATTCTTCCTGCTGATTGTATTCAGGGAGTCTACAAAACGGTCCGAAAATACGCCAGCCAGGGGATTGATGTCCTGACTTATACCCCGGAACATATCTTATCCGGTATTAAATCCAACCAATATACAGAACTCGAATCCCGCATCAATCAGATGCCTGTCATTGACGCAAGTGAGAACTTTCTGGACTGTGTTCCGGATGATCCGAATAAATTTCTTGTAACCGGAGATCCGGCTGTATTAGATCAGATACGCAAAGAACTAAGTAAACAGTTTCATTCTTATCTTTCGGTCTACTGTTCCGACCCTTTCTTCGTAGAAGTTATGCCAGCCGGAATCGACAAGGCGCATTCCCTGCTTAAGTTATTAACGAGTATCGGACTGACCACTGAACAGATGATCTGTTGCGGTGACGGATATAATGATCTGACGATGATTGAAACTGCCGGTCTTGGCGTGGCTATGGCAAATGCTCAGCCTGCGGTACGGGAGACGGCAGATTATATTACGAAATCGAATGATGAGGATGGGGTACTGCATGTGATTAATGAATTTATGCGGTAGCTTGTGAGTTCATGCCTTAATGATGAAAGCACAGATCATGGAGTTTTGTGAAGGCGGAAGTTTATATTTTAGATTATTAGTTTATGGCCAGTGCACAGGTCCGGCATTATGCCAATCACGACATGAGAAGCCACGATAATAAATCCAATATCTATACCCCCTCACAATCAAATTCCGGGATGAAGCTTTCTTTTGCGGCTTCTCCTTCCTGAATGAAGCCGTCTTCCATTCCAAGTTCCAGTGCGTAATCTATAACTTTTTCGTATTCTCTTTTTGTAACTTTACGGCTGAGTAATGGATCTCCTGACACTTGCGGCATTGGGGTGTATTGATTCATGATGCTGATCAGGATCTGGTCTTGATAGGTTTCGAGCAGATATTTTATGACTGCTTTAGAGTTTTTCACATGTCCCGGAAGTACCAGATGTCTTACAATCACGCCTTTTTGTATCATACCGGTGTCTTTATCAATCTGAATGTTTCCCGTCTGATGCAGCATTTCTTTTAAGGCTGCTTTCGCATATTTCGGATAATCGGGTGCCCCGGAATATGCTGCCGCAAGTTCTGATTCCATGTATTTAAAATCCGGAAGATAGACGTCTACGTATCCATCCAGCATCCGTATCGTCTCCGGCTTTTCATAGCCGCTCGTATTGTAAACAATAGGAAGAGACAGACCTTCTTTTCTTGCCAGATCTAACGCTTCTATGATCTGCAAAACATAATGCGTCGGCGTTACGAGATTGATATTGGCCGCCCCTTTTTCCTGCAGTTCCAGGAATATTTCTGACAGTCTTTCTACCGTAATTGTCTTTCCTGCTTTTGCTTCGGCTATATTATGGTTCTGACAAAAAACGCAGCCCATAGGGCAGCCGGAAAAAAATACGGCTCCTGAGCCAGCATCTCCGGATATGCAAGGTTCTTCCCACATATGCAGCGCAGCCCTTGCCACAACGATTTCCGCGGTCTCATGACATCTTCCCCACCGGCCGTTTATACGGTCTGCGTGACAATTTCTTGGGCACAGTACGCAATCTGTTAACATGCTTTTCCTTTTTTCTATTTCTATATGGTTATCTGTATCATTCTTTTTACTCATATGCTTTCCCTGTATCTTTTTTATTTTCCAGATATCCTCTTACAGATATCTATTACTTCTTATACGCTTCTACTGTATTCTTTATGCAGTACTTCTAACGCATGAATATTGTACCACGAATTTCCGCAACAATTTCACCTTTTTCTCCTTCTTTCCCTTGTAAATATTGAATTTAATCTGAGAAAATGATACAATTTTTATCACTTGGAGTATAGATTAGTATTCCAGATATATTAAGGAAGGACTTGAACATTATGAGGGATTATATTATCAGCTGCTGTTCAACAGCAGATCTTACTGAAGAACATTTTAAAGCACGCGACATATCTTACATCTGTTTTCACTTTGAGCTGAATGGCAAAGAATACGCAGACGATCTTGGAAAATCTATCCCATTCGATCAATTCTATGCAGCTATGGCGGCCGGAGCCGATACGAAGACTTCACAGGTCAATGCCGAAGAATTTGAAGAATATTTCGAACCTTTCCTTAAAGCAGGAAAAGATATCCTGCATATCACACTTTCATCCGGAATTTCAGGAGTAATTAATTCTGCAATGATTGCAAAAGAGAATCTTGAAGAACGTTATCCTGACCGCAAGATCCTGATCGTAGATTCTCTCGGCGCATCTTCCGGATATGGACTTTTGATGGATAAACTTGCCGATCTTCGCGACGAGGAGAAATCTCTGGACGAGGTTTTCCGCTATGCTGAAAAGCACCGTCTCAACGTACATCACTGGTTCTTTTCTACCGATCTTACATTTTACGTAAAGGGCGGACGCATTTCCAAAACAGCAGGTGCTATCGGAGGTGTCTTAAATATCTGCCCTCTTCTTAACATGGATAATCAGGGCCGTCTGATTCCAAGATATAAGATTCGTACAAAGCGTAAAGTCATTCGCACTATTGTAGATAAGATGGCCGAATATGCCGATCACCAGACCGACTATAATGGGAAATGTTACATTTCTCACTCCGAATGCTACGAAGATGCCAGAGCAGTTGCCGATCTTGTGGAATCCCGCTTCCCATATCTGAATGGAAAAGTCGAGATCAATAACGTAGGTACGACGATTGGAAGTCATACAGGACCGGGCACAGTTGCTTTGTTCTTCTGGGGTGATACACGAACCGAATAATCATATTTATAATGAAGAATATTTATTCCATAACTGATAGATAGTAAAGAATACAAAGGAGGTTTTCACATATGAAAACAGCTGTTATGACAGATACCAACAGCGGAATTATGAAAGCAGAAGCCGACTCCATGGGAATTTTCCTGATTCCTATGCCAGTCATTATCGATGATGAGACACATTATGAGGGAATTGATCTTACAGAAGATTCTTTCTACGGAAGCCTGACCGGCGGACAGAATGTATCTACATCCCAGCCATCTCCAGGCGATCTGATGGATCTCTGGGATGATATATTAGAACAGGGTTATGATGAGATCATTCATATCCCAATGTCCAGCGGACTGAGTGCTTCTTGTTCAACCGCTATCAGCCTTTCCGATGATTATGATGGCAAAGTACAGGTTGCAGACAACCACAGAATCTCCGTTACGCAGAGAGAATCTGTCATGCATGCCAAGAAGCTTGCAGAAGCCGGAAAATCAGCAAAAGAGATCAAAGAAGTATTAGAGGCCGAAGCCTATAACTCCAGTATCTATATTGCTGTCGACACTCTTGAGTTCCTGAAAAAAGGCGGACGCGTCACCGCAGCCGGTGCTGCACTCGGAAGTGTTCTTAACATCAAGCCGATTCTCACTATCCAAGGTGGTAAGCTGGACGCATTTGCCAAGACACGCGGCATGAAGAAATGTAAGCAGAAAATGGTTGAAGCATTAAAGAATGACCGTGAGACACGATTTAAAGACGCTGACGACAAACATCTTCTCGTTGGTGCTGCCGGCTCTAACCTCACGGAAGAAGAGGCCGCAGAATGGAAACAGATGCTTGTAGAAGCATTTCCGAATTCTTATGTATACTATGATCCACTTTCATTCAGTGTAGGATGCCATATCGGACCAAAGGGATATGGAATGGGGATTAGTGTTTGTTCGAAAGATTATGATAAATAATTTGCTGTTTAATTCATCATCTTGGCTTACCCCGGTCCACAAGATAAACTTGGTATCCTGTTTCGGACTATGATTCTACGATGAAGAAGTTGTAAGGGCGTCAGCCGCTTCATGTATTAAACAAAAAAATCCCCCAGGAAACATCTGGTATGCTACCCTCATATAGGACAATGAAATATAAAAGTCCTATATGGGGGTATTTT
>ERZ507040.49-NODE-49-length-84198-cov-31.3357_pt1 | contig 84198 bp, 75 predicted proteins | sample MGYA00512871_ERZ507040 | MGnify/ENA metagenome assembly ERZ507040
ACATGGGTTCTCCTAACTGAACCAAGCATTCACGCTGAGTGAAATAAAGCAACTTATGTAGCTTCATCTCATCAATGCGAGTACCATATTGATGCTCATAGCGCTGGCTGATATAGGATGCTATTTTCACGACATCTTCCATAATTCTGTTCCTTTCTTTATTGTTTACATGGTGCAAATATAAGGGAAATATATGATATAGCCAAGGGATTTCTGGTTTTTAACACATCAGGAGGAGTATCTTGTCCCACAGATTTCACAGATGAACACAGATTTTTTCCTTTTATTCTTATACGCAGATGAGACCTATTCGGTCAGATTACGCAGATTTTTCGACTCCCCTGTCCCCCTCTTGCGAAGAGATTTGTTCTAAAATCATCCTTCAATAGTCTTTACGACCCCTTCGGTTCCCCTTGTAGGGGACAGAAACCTTCTTTACCATTAAAGAAGGCTCCACCTCTCACCCCTCCCTCTCTCCTCAGGAGCGAGGGAGAAAACCGCCCTACCCGGTGCTCGAACCGCTACGCTATAAGGTTGGCGGACCATCAAAGGTCTCGCCAGGTTATGCGGGATGGGACCGCCAGGGGTGGAATGGCGCTTTGCGAGTGTTTGTCGCCTGAAGGAAAATTTTATTCTGGTTGTTCTTGCAGATATTTCTCTATCCAAGGCTTTAACTCTGGAATATCACATTCTATTGTATCCCAAAGACTTTCCGGATCTACAGTATAATAGCTATGAATAATACTTTAACTCTTTCTCTCATAAATCAAGAACTTGTCGTTATTTACTGAGTCTAACGCAAAGGGTAAGAGGCGACTGGCTTCTACCATATCTACCTTACGATGAAGTAAATCTTCTAAATTGAGCATCATGGCAGCAATCTTCATCAATGATACTCTGGAGTTCTGACGATCATACTCTACAAGAATATCGACATCACTATCCATACTCTCTTTGCCTCTTGAGCATGAACCAAAGAGCCAAGCCTTCTTGATGGGTTGGCTTCCAAAGAATTGCTGAATCTTTGGAATCATATTTTCAACATTCTTACTAATCATAATCGAGTACCTTTATACATGGTGCAAATATAAGGGAAATATCTGAAATAACCAAGGGATTTCTGGTTTTTAACATCGAAGTCCCACAGATTTCACGGATTTACACGGATTTCTTTGCGGCCTGTGCTGCCGAGGAATTTGAAAGGGTCACGCAGATTTCGCAGATGACGCTGATTTTTTTGACCTATTCGGTCAGATTCACACAGATTTTTCCTTCTACTATATCTTATCCGCAGATGAAACCTATTCGGTCTGATTACGCAGATTTATTTTCATAGAGCATACTTCATCTCCACCAAGGCATCCAAACCATCCTCATCAGCTGGTACTGGCTTACCACCTTTAGACACCATTGTCTCGACATACGCCAAAGCTTCTTTGAACTCGGTGGTTTCCGTGAATTTTTGAGTGGCTTGCTTGGCGAAATCGGCAGCGGACTTCATTGACGTTTCGTCTAAGTTATCGATAAATGATTGCATCTTATTGTATATGAATAATATTAAGCTATACTTTTAACAGAAGGTTCACCATAGCGTTTTTTATACTCTTCATAGAGTACATCTACGTTCTTTCCTGTAAGAATTTCTTCTTTATTCTTTATTCCTAACATAACTTGAATGTATTTATAGACATTGCAAAGATAATATAAATGACGCAGATTTTTTAGGACTGCGTTACTAGCAAAGGGCTACTTCAAGACGAAAGGAGATGGCGTAATCTGTAGATTATGCTTGGCCAAACTCCTATACTGCGGGGAAGTCTTTGATATGCATACCTTACCGGAGGGAATCCAATAATGCAAATGATCTCGCCTGATTTCAGCAAGTTGACTTCCCTTATCCTTGAGCCAACCCTCAAGCCATTCTACTTTCTTCAACATCTCCTTGACATTGCTCGTATTCGCAGGATGAACTTCCACAAACCAGGCTTTCTGATCATATCCTATTGCATAATCCCACCTTGAAGCATTCGGATAAAGCCCCTTCGTACAATCGTCAATATCCACACTTCCCAAAAGATTCTGCTGCTTGCTTACTGATACCTTCAAAGAATTACCCTTTAATGCCTGCAAACCTTTACAATAACCATCCTTCAATTCTACAGTATTATCCACCGCAGACTTAAAGACGTTCGTGTCTGATTTTACATCATTCTTCTTCATCTTCTCACATTTCCGGTTCCTGATAATACTTTCCTACTACTTCCGAAGCCTTGCCTGAGAAGGCAGACAAGCCTCCCCATTCCGCAATCAACGGATTATCATTTTCAACATCCAGAGATGAAATGTCGGTAGAGGTTACTCCACCACCATCTGATGAGAAAAAATATGTCTTCAACTCCTTTTCCTGCAAACCATTCATTACCTGAATGGCTGTAGATTTCTTATCTATGTCGAATAATTCACTAAGAGCCCTTTTAAAATGTTCCGCAGGCAAATTCTTGAGAGACTCAAATACCCAGGCAAACTCCAACAACGTAGGAGAATGAGTGGATACTATTACCTTATATCCCGCCTGCATCAATTCTATGATTTCCCAAATAACGGTCTGGATGGCACGGGGATGCAATCCCATTTCCGGCTCCTCGATGATTACCCACTTGTAATCTTTCTTATTGATTACTGATGTTGGAGGTCCTGAGAGACAATACATTGCCAGCAGAAGAGGCATGAACTCCTTCTGACCTGCACTCCATGTCATAAATGGAAGACTGACATTGTTAATATTCAGCTTCATCTTTCTTTGACCTGAACTTTGGTCAATAACAACTTTTGCGCCATGAAAAACGGATTCGTCTATAGAATCCTTTACCACACCCTTCAGACGATTACGCATCGGGAATATCACATCAGGATTACCTAAACCACTCTGTATGAACACACGCAGTGTTTCACTGAAGTTTTTCAAGACATACGGAGCAGCTCCATCAAACTCCATAAAATTCTTCGGGCGACCATCTGATATTCCTAAAATTCGTTGAGCAGGAACATAAAAGACGGATTCCTTGGTATTCTGCCTGTTCTTCGATGGCTTCAATAAATCCGTGATTGCAAATTTCTTATCTGAAACTTCTATTTTTGTATCTCCACTGAACAACGTATGCAATCCCTCTCCAAAATAATAATCCAAGAGAGGTTCCACATCTGTCTTTGACAAAATATAATTATACTTTCGTAAAGTCTCGATAATGCTATTCTTATCCATGACTAACTTGAACAGCTCCAAAAACAAGCTTTTTCCACTTGCTTGAGGACCTATCAAGATATTCAAGTCACCTAGACTTACATCTACGGACTTGATGGGACCGAAATTCTCTACCTTCAATTTTGTCATTGCCATTCTGTTATTTTATTCAATTATTCGGCAAAAATACATATTATTTTTGATAAATCAAAAATTTTAAGAGACTTTTACGTTCTGCACTAACTCTTGTCCCACAGATTCCACAGATTCACACAGATTTCTTTGCGGCCTGGTCGGCCTGGAATTTGAAAGGGCCACGCAGATTTCGCAGATGACGCAGATTTTTTGACCTATTCGATCAGATTTACGCAGATTCTTCGACTCCACAGTTCACCTCTTGCGAAGAGAGGGGGGCCTTATCCCACTCCCAAGCCCTCGCCCTTATCATAAGGGCAAGGGATGTAGCTGGCGACGCTATAGCTCTGCCAGAGTTTTGCTCAGCCAGCGGAGCCTGTGCTCTAAAGGGCTGGCTGGGATGCTTAATCAGTATTTTCCTATCTCGTCCTGAGCCTTCTTCAAGGCGCGGATTCTTAACTCCTTCTCTACTCGCTTCTTCACTTCCTTCTCTATCTTGTCCTCAATAAGCTGGTTGAGAGGACGGGAGAATGGATGCCAACCGTAATCTTCGTTCTCCTTCGTGTGACAGAACAACACCGTGTCAACTTCCAACAATGCCTCCAGGCGATCCTCCTCGCTAGGATAATGGGTGAAAATCCAATTGGTGAAACGGACAAACTCGGAGAGCAACATATGCTCGCCCTTGTTCAAATGAGTGAAGAAAGTGCGGTTCAGGTGAAACTTTTTCTTGATGTCACTCTTCTTCAACACCCAGGCACGCATGCCTTCGGTCAACTCATGATAAGTCGCCTTCTCTGAATAAATGTGCTTGGCAGACTTCACTAACTGGTTTGAAAACTTGTCGAAACGCTGCTCGGCAGTCTTCGACGAAATCTCAGCCGCGAGCTTCAACTTCTCCTCGGCAGAAAGTAGGAATTTCTTTTTTCCATCGTTCCTTTTTAAACAAAATTAATACTTAAATTATTTATTTTTACCACAATGTGGTAATTTCCGATTTTCTATATCGCCCTTTTGTCGTAACTTTGCCAACAGTTACCGATTGGTGAACAGCGGGGTGAACACTTGCCCCAAGCATTCACCTTTTCGGCTCCAGGGTGAACCCTAGTAAAAAGAACTTTGTATATACAGCGCATGCTAGAAATATAAAGAGTCTATATTACAATGGGTTACGGGGTGTTTTTAACACATTATTAACGCTAAAGGTTGGCATCGGGGTTCACCCTTCACCGACTTCATCGCCAAGTGTTCACCCACACTCTTAGTTAGTGAACGTTGCAATCAACAGATTAATATATTAACAACAGACAATTTTAATCAAATGGAAAAAGAACCAAACACCAACAGCATGGAAGAGACAGCTACGATGCCATCGTACTTCCCTTGTATCAAATCTTCGGAGAGCCATCCACTCGCCGACTGGTTGTATCTCAAGAGCGTGATTACCTCTAGCCCTGAGCTTAGAATGATGACCGAGACTTACCGCAAGCGCCTTGCCATCAGCAAGCAGTTTGCCGACCAGTACAAGCCTGAGATGCCTGCCATCACGGTTTCGGCGCTCATGGACGGCTACGGCAGACAACTTGCCAACTTCCTCAAACCGACCTACATGTTACAGCTCGACTTCGACCATGTGAAGAAGGAAGATATGGAGCATCTTATCCAACTGGTGAGAGGCGACAGTCATACGATGGTAGAGTATATCACCGTGAGCGGCAGGGGATTCAGAGTGTTCTGCGCCTACCGTCCTGTGGATGACGACGACATCAGCGTGCTGGAACTCTTTGATGCCGTGCTGCAGAAGGCGATGGCTTACTACACCCAGCTCCTGGGTATGGCTCCCGACAAGCAGTGTGTCGATATCACCCGATGCGCCGGTCTTGCCTACGACCCGGATGCCTATTTCCGTTGGGATGCCGAGCCTTTTGCCTTGGGACCGAAGGACCTGAAGCCCCTCTATATGAAGAAGGCGTTGCAGGCGAAGTATTCTGCCAGGCGAAATACCAAGGGCGGCAAGCGAACCATCAAGGCGAAAGAGGAGGCGAAGTCAAGCGACAAGGGTGCACCTACCATCGAGGAGGCGGCTTCCCACATCAAGGAACTGCTCGACTTGTGGGGCTACCGATTCGAGCCTGAGCATCACAACGAGTACGTGTGGCACTTTGCCGACATCTGCATCTACTATGGCATCCCGCTGGAAGAAGCCCTGTCCTACGCCGACCGTGAGTTTGGCACCAGCTACCAGGATACGGCTTCCGTCGTCAAGTCTCGCTACAAGCATCTGCACAAGTTTGGCATCTGGCACTTCTATCGCCAGGGCGAGGGCCGCAGCGGCAAGCCATCAGTAAGACGCATCAAGCAGTGGCTACTCACCCACTATCTGTTCCGCCAAAACGTGCTGACGGGATTTTACGAGGTGGAGAGCCGCATCATTTTAGACGGCAAGTATCCAGACTGGGTCCGCATCGACGACAACATCGAGAACTCCATCTGGAGCGAGATGGACGAGTCGGGACAGCATCTCTCGGAGAAGACCTTGCACAACATCATCAACAGCGACTTCAGCGAGCCGTTCGACCCCTTGGACGATTACCTGCGCAGTCTGCCGAAATGGAAGAAGGGAGAGGATCCCGACTACATCGACCAGCTCGCCGACCGCATCGAGGTAGAGAACCTGCCCGACAACGAGCATACGCAGAGCCTCTTCCGCTATTTCTTCAAGAAGTGGCTGGTGGCGATGGTGGTGGCGTGGGTAACGCTGAAGGTGGTGAACCAGATGATACTCATCTTCGTGGGCAAGGGCGGCATCTTCAAGACCACGTTCTTCCACATGCTGTTGCCCCCACAGTTGCGCCAGTACTTCCTCAACGACTCGACGGGAGCCTATACCGACAAGGACTTCATGGAGGCTTTCAGCAGCAAGGCTCTGCTCTGTCTCGACGAGTTTGAGATGGTATTCGGCAAGAACCTGAGCGCCTTCAAGAGCAACATGACCAAGGTGACATTCTCCATCCGCCGACCTTACGACAAGTACCGTTCGGAGATGCCCCACCGCGGATCGCTCTGCGGCACCACCAACAGCCAGCAGTTCATCACCGACGAGGAGAACCGCCGCTACTGTCCTTGGCTGGTAAAGAGCATCGAGAGTCCGATAGAGCACCCGATAGACTACGACCACGTGTTTGCCGAGGCAGTGGCAGTGGGTCAGGAGGTGATGAGCCATCCTAAGGGCGAGCCCCTGGAGTGGACATACTGGTTGACGAGGGACGACATCGAGCTGATGCGCAGCCACAACCGCCTCTTCATGGTAGCCAACTATGCCGAGGAGCAGATACTGAAGTATTACAAGGTGCCATTGCCTGAAACGCCACTGGAGTACATCAAGTTCCGCTACAGTGCCGAGATACTGGAGAAGATAGGTGTGAACCCTGCCCTTCGCCAGAACCTGAACAACCAGAACATCGGTAACGTGATGAAGCGTCTTGGATTCAAGAAGATTCACAAGAAGAACGGCAACGGCTGGGCTGTGATCGAGAAGGAAGGTAGCGAAATCAACCGCGATGCCTTCATCGATCCTAACGATACCGTGGAGGATTAAGTATCTTGGTTACGATAGCTAAGTATCATGGTTACGACGGATAAGTATCATAGTTACGGGTGGTATCTTAGTCTCCCACAGATCTCACAGATTTGCACAGATACTCTCGTTGCAAGCAACGGTCTTATACACATCAACTCTCACAGTAAAGAAAATCTGTGAAAATCTGTGTTATCTGTGGGAAAATTCAACATTCAACATTTAACATTCAACATTATAAAAAATGGATTTACGAAGTTACACCAAGCAGGAGTTAGCCCTGCTCTATTTTCCGGATTCCGACCCGGACGTGGCAAGAGCCCATCTGATGAGATGGATAGTAAGATGCACCCAGCTCTACGAGCAGTTGCAGAAGAGTGGATACAACAAGAGCTGCAAGGAGTTCAATCCTCTGCAAGTATCCTATATTTTCTTCCATTTGGGAGAACCCTGATATTTATCAGTGATAATCGGTGAGTATCGTTGAGCAACAATGAGCATCGGTGAGTAGGGAAAATGAAATGTTGTATCTTTGCAATGTGATTCAGAAAGAAGAACATTAACCATTAACACTTAAAAACTATGTTGCTTTACGTACTAAAACTAAATCAGAACGCCAAGATGCCAGAGGCATACGGCAAGTACTACGCCTATCCAGTCATCACTCAGACGGTAGGTATCGACGGCCTGGCCGAACACATGGCTAGCCACAACACTCCTTTCTCCAAGGGAGCCATCAAGGGCATGATTACCGACATGGTATCGTGCATCAAGGAACTCACCTTGCAGGGTATCGCTGTGAAGATCGACGACCTCGCCATCTTCTCCATCGGCATCCGCAACAAGGAGGGAGCTGCCTCAGAGAAGGAGTTCACCATCGCCAAGAACATCGACGGTTTCCGTCTCCGTGCTCGTGGCACCGGTGAGTTCAGCGCCAAGACCATCAACCTCGATGCCACGCTGAAGAAGGCCACTGCTCTGTTAGGGGATGGCACCACCCCGGATACCGACAAGGGAACCACGGGTGGCGAAAACACCAGCCAGGGCGGTAGCGGAACCTCGGGTGGCGAAAACACCAGCCAAGGCGGTAGCGGAACCACAGGTGGCGAAAACACCGACCAGGGCGGTAGCGGAACCACTGGAGACACAGATGTAGATTTGTAGTCCTAGCCTCCTGACATCTGAAACAAGAGAAAGCGCATCGGCAGGATGCAGTCCGGAGTAATCCGAGGGCACATCAGGAATGAGTACATCACTCAATATTCAACATTGTCAAATCATCGCCCTGAACGGATACTTGCTCATCCTGCCCGCTTCCTTCTTAGTCTCCCACAGATTTCACAGATTTACACAGATAATTCTTCGTTGCAAGCAATGGTCTTATACTCATCAGGTCTCACTGCAAAAAACTCCGAAGGAGTCAATAATCTGTGAAAATCTGTGTAATCTGTGGGAAAATTAAACACTAATCATTAATCACTAATTAACATGAAAAAGGAAACTATCCAGAAAGTCATCAACTTCGTCATCACCGTCCTCACTGCCGTTCTCAGCTCCTTCTGTGTGCAGAGCTGCACTAGCCTCTAAGTCGCACCCGGAACTAGGAGATCAGCCTTCAGTGTTCAGTCCTGCCGAGGTTAAGCGATGGAGATCGGTGCCCACGAAATCGTACATCTGCCATTTCAGAAGCTGGCGGCACCGCTTCTGAACCCGATCGCCATACTGGCCGCGAAGACTGAAGAGGTTGCGCTGGAACAGGATGCCCTGCGCCTTGAGTGCCTCGTAATCTTCCTTCTTCATATAGAGGTAACGCTCGGGGTGAGCCAGGATCGGGGTATAGCCCTTGTTTCTGATGCGCTCCAGCAGTCCACGGAAATTCATCGGTGGAGCAAAGATGCTGGTTTCCACCAGCAGGTATTTCTCTGCCAGTGGCAGGAGATTGCCTGCCTTGAGGCGGCGCTCGAAAAGGGCATCCAGCATGTTCTCGGCTGCGAGATGCAGCTGAAGGGGCTCTGCATCGGTCGCAGAAGATGGCTTCGCTCCTTCTGCTCCTGATGCCTGACTTCCAGGATGTCTCTGGGCAAAATCCAGAAGATACTTCTCCTTGAAATCTTCGAAGACCCGGCGGAGTTCTTCGGGCTCATTCGGAACATCTTCCATGATGTGAGGGGTGAACCAGACTTCATGGATTCCGCTTGCTTCGTAGATGCGAAGCTGCTCCAGGCTCTTTTCCGGATCCTGGAAGCCATCATCCACGCCAGGGAGGATATGGCAATGGTAATCGATGCCATCAGGGAGACTGCACGTGCTCCCTGATGGCTTTTTCTGATTAAATATTTTCTGGAAGAATTTAAACATCTTTTTATATTATTCTATAATCCATTCATTTAAGATTTTGCCCCCCCACTCTTTTCCTTATTATAGTTATAGCCGTAGCCGTAACCATAGCCGTAGCCATAGTGGCTGCCATATCTGCCGCCACGAGCCTTGGTACCGTTCAGAATCAATGACATATTCTTGAACTTCTTCTCCTTGTAGAGGGCATCGATCTCTGGCAGCATGCTGCGCTCCATCAGGCCGGAACGGACTACGAAGATGGTGCGGTCGGCAAACTGCTCGTAGATTGGGGTATCGGCTACCACCTCGATAGGAGGACAGTCGATGAAGACGTAATCGTACTCCTGGCGCATCGTCTTGATCATCTGCTCCAGCAATGGGGTGAAGAGGAGCTCGGTAGGGTTTGGAGGGATGGTTCCGATAGGAATGACATCGAAATACTTCACCAGTCCGTTTTCCTCTCCCTTGTAGAGGATGTCGTGGATATCGGCAACTCTGCCGTTGAGGTAATCGCTCAATCCCTCGCCGGGACTATTGATAACCATAGAGGTAGATCCGTGACGGAGGTCACCATCGATGAGCAGCACCTTCTTTTTCTTGATGGCGAGCGACATCGCCATGTTGGCTGCCAGGTGACTCTTGCCCGAACCCGGATTAAACGAGGTAAACACGATGACATTCTGCTCGGGATGGGTACCGATGGTGAACTCGAAGTTGGTACGCAATACTCGGAACGCCTCGTTTACGATGTCGCGCTTGCCAGCCTTCACTACCATCTGGCGCACCTCCTTCGGCTTCTTCCAGAACCTGATGCGCTGCTCGAGGGTTGGGCGGTTCTTGCGACTCACATAGTATGGAATCTCGCCCAGGAACGGAACATTCATGTTCTTCAGATCCTTTCTGCCACGCACGGTGGTATTCATGTTCTCACGCACGAAGATGATGACTACCGGAATGAGGAATCCCAGCACGAAGGCTACGAGCATGATGTTGCGGCGCACGGGTGCCACCGGCTTGTTGTCGCCCGTAGGAGGGGTGATGATGCGGGTATTGTAGGCGGTGAATGCCTTGGAAAGCTCGTTCTCCTCACGCTTCTGGAGGAGGAAGAGATAGAGCGACTCCTTGACCTTCTGTTGGCGACCCACAGTCTGCAGGTACTTAGCCTGGTTAGGGTTGCTGGCAATCTGGGTGGTAGTGGCAGCCTCGTTTGCCTGCAGGGTGCCCAGCTGGGTCTTGAGGGTTACCACGAAGTTGTCGAGACTGGCAGTGATGCTCTTTCGCATGGAGCCAAGGCTCTGGTCGTAGTCAGCCACCAGTGGGTTCTGCTCACTTGAGTTCGCCACCAGGTTGTTACGCTCCAGCTGACTCTTGTTGTACTCGGCAATCTGCTGCTCGATGCCCGGGCTCTCGATGCCTGTATTGGAAGGCAGGAGCTGGTTCTTGCCCACCTTGCCGGTGAGATAGTTTCGGATATACTGGGCAATGGCGAGGCGCGAGTTGAGATCCATGATCTGCTTGTCCACCTCGGTGCTCTTCTGCATATACTGCTGTGCGGCAGCCTCTACATCAGGCAGCAGGTTACTGCTCTTGAAGGCTGAAATATTCTTATCCACATCGCCCAGCTCGCGCTCTATCACGCCCAGTCGCTCGGTGATGAAGTGAGAGGTGGAGATGGTCATCTGGTTCTTGTCCTCGAGCCAGTTCTTGCGATAAACGGAGATGATGGTGTTGATAACATCCTCTGCACGCTTAGGGAGCACATCCTTATAGGTAAGGTCGATGACGGTGGATTTCTCCTCGCTCAGGCTGGCAACGAGCGAGCCCTTGATGCGGTCGGTCATCGCATAGATGTTGCTGCGGGAAACGTAGAGCACCGGAGCATCACCATTCTTTACAAACTGTGAATAGGAAAGAGCCTTATCTACCTTGATCTTTCCCAGTGGGGTGTGGATGATCTGTCCGAGGCGTCCGGTAATTTCATCGCTGTCATCTACCGGAAGATTATCACGGGTTACGCCCTTGAGCCTGCTGATGACGTAAGAGCCATCGCCCTTGAGCTGGAGCTGGAAGCTGCCGCTCTGCTCATCGGTAAAGCCGATGAAATCTACGGTTACAGGGAGATCGCCGCCATAGAGCGCCTCCTTGTGGAAGGCGCCGTCGATGGCATAATCTACATCGAGCTTGAGTCGCTTTCCGGTTTCGAGGAGCACGGCAGGCGACTGGATAGCAATGAGTTCATTGTTTACATTGCTCTTGGCATTGCCCAGTCCCATATCAGCGAACATGGAGGAAACATCGCTGCTGATGCCCTGCGACTTGCTGTCGTCCTTGATCATCAGGGATGCGGTGCGCTGATATACGTTTGGGGTCGTGAGAATGTAATAAGTAGCGATGCCGAGTGTTACGGCTAGCGAAAGGATGAACCAGCGCCACTTGGCGAGGCAGAGATAGAAGAGATCCTGCAGGCGGATGAAGTCGTCTGCCTGATTGCGTCTGAGCAGCGGATTCATCTGTGCGGGCTGGTTAGCCGGAGTAGTATTCTGTATCATTTTTCTTTATTAATTTACTTTCAGGAAGGTGAGGATGGTAACGATGAGAGATGAGATGCTCATCCAGAATCCCGTAGATTGCACGGTATTTCCGTTGAGCGTAGAGCTTCTCTTCTTGGTATCGTTAGGTGTAACATATACCACATCGTTCTGCTGGAGATAGTAGGCAGGAGAACTGAAGATGTCCCTGCCGGAGCAGAGGTCGATCTTGTAGATCTTCTGGTGTCCGTTTTCCTGTCGGAGCACCATCACATCGTTTCTTTTACCCTGGATGGTGAGATCTCCCGCCTTGCTGATGGCATCGAGGATGGTCACCTTTTCCTCTTCGATGGCATACTGCCCTGGCTTTGCCACTTCGCCCATCATGGAATAATGGAGGTTACTGAGACTCACGGTGACGGTAGGGTCCTTGACGAGACTAGCATCCACGAGCGATTTCTTCACCTTCTCGGCAATCTCCTCGCGGGTGAGACCCGCCACCTGTATCTTTCCCACAACCGGGAAATCGATATCTCCCTTGCTATCTACCGTATAGTAATAGGCATCCTGCGACATATTGTAGGCACCGCTTCCGCTGGTGCCGCCCGTGAGATTGAAGAGCTGTGAGATCTGCGGATCCTTGCTCTTTACCCCGATATAGATCTTATCAGTGGGCTTGACGGTTATCACTCTGTTCTGCAGGGTAATGACAGTATCAGGATTATTGTTCAAATCCTGAAAATAGGCTACGTTCTTCGGTGTACCGCAAGAAGTAGCAATCAGGAGCGCTATACCCAGCGCTCCTGACAACACAAGTTTACTAAATTTCATTCTTTTTATCTAGATAATGCAGTTTTTAATCTTTTACTTCTTCTCCTTCTTCCCGGCGAGGCTTACGAAATTGCATTCGGTAAGGAAGGCTGCACAGGAGAGGAAACCTTCTATCTTGACCACGAAGCACTTTTCCACCTTTCCCTTCTCGTTCTTGCATCCCTTCACCTTCTGGTAATATCCTTCGAGTCCGGCAAAGACACCATCCTCTATCCTCACCCTTGCTTCAGGGCGCAGATCGATTTCCCCGGGAAGGAAGAAGTGCTTGTTGGCATCCTCCACGTTTTCGTAGAGCGCCATGAAATCCTCCATTTCCTTATCGGGGATGGTGATGACTTCAGAATGTCCATCCATGGGACGGATCTTGAACTGAAGCATGGAATTGTAAATCTGCTTGAGATTCCGCATCCTGCCTGGCGTTGCCTTCACAAAAAGGAGATTGCGGACTACGGGGCGATAGGAAATGACTCGCTTGCGTATGTGCTGCCCCACCATACGCTCGCAGCGTTCCAAAGGAAGGAACACCTTGATATCCTGGTTGGTCTTGAGATGCGTCACTACCTTCATTTCGCGGTATGGGGCACTCATGGCATACCAGAGAGGGGCTTCATCAGACCTTTCCAAAATCATCTATTTATTCATTTTTATTAACACTAATTTCAGAAAACGGCACAATTTTAGCTCCCTACAACATTATATAACTATTTTAGTTTCAAGACGTTACACATCTACCATTTTCCAGCGACAGGTTTTCTCATTTCGTTCTTATTTACAAACGTTCTTAAAAGAGAACCCTTATCAAGTTGCAAAATTACGTTTTTTCTCTGATTTAAACAAATTTTTTGGTCTATTTTTTTTTTTTTTAACAATTGGTTTTCTGTAGGGGGGCTTTTTGGCCCCCCTCACAAAACCAATTGGCGGCAGCAACCACCCATAGTTGGGGACATGCAATCTGGCATAAAACCTACATCCTTTTTTAAAAATATATGCGAATTTATTTTGTTAGTCCAACTATTATTATTATCTTTGCTGCCATATTCTATTAAACGCTAACAATATGGAAAAGAACAGCTATAATGGCAGCATGCTGATAAGAAGACTGGTGATCCTTACCGATTTCATCATTCTGAACGGGCTGATTTTTGCCTTTATCTGCATAGATGCCCTTTATCTTCCCACGAACTTCAATCTTGCCACGAAGCTCACCTTTTTCATAGCCAACGTAGCCTTGTTTCTGGGTGAGTACAAGTATTACACCATCATCCATGTAAGAAGGGTAAGATTCACGCAGGTACTGAAACGTACCTTCTATCTCACGCTATGCACCATCTTCTGGTTTCTGGTATTCGGCAAATTCTTCAAGCACAGCGAGCAGGTTTTCAGCTTCTACATCATCTTCTTCATCACGCTCTATCTGGCGCTGGTACTGTCGAGACTCCTGGAACTCAGGATTCTGAGGCATCACCGTGTAAGAGGAAGAAACTGCCGCAAGGTGGTATTCGTGGGCAGCGACCCTGCCGTACTGGAAATGTTCATCAAGATGACAGAGGTGCCGTCGGCGGGTTATATCGTGATGGGCTATTATGCCGATGAAGATATCGTAGGAGCTCCCGAAGGATTAAAGAAGCTGGGCAGGATCAAGGATCTGGACCGCCTTCTCTCTTCTACCATCAATGATACCATCAATGGTACTCCCAAGCCGATGGATGAACTTTTCTGCTGCCTATCGCGCAAGCAGTCGGACGAGATTGTGAAGATCATGCGGTTCTGCGACAAGAACGTGGTGCATTTCTACTTCCTGCCGCGCGTGTTCGGTGAATACAGGCTGCATCTGGATGCCCAGGAATTCATGGGACAGACGGTTTATACGAATCATATCGCTCCGCTCGACAATATTTCGAACCGCATGATCAAGCGGACTTTTGATATTGCCGTGAGTGGCGCAATCTGTCTTCTGGGGCTGCCTTTCATCCCAATCATCGCCCTGATCATCAAGATCCAGAGTCCGGGTCCTATCTTCTTCCGCCAGGCAAGAACGGGTCTGAACGGTGATACCTTCATGTGCCTGAAGTTCCGTTCGATGCATGTGAACGGGAATGCAGACAGGGAGCAGGCGACGAAAGATGATCCGAGGAAGTTTGCATTCGGTGACTTCATGAGAAGAATGAACATAGATGAGTTTCCGCAGTTCTGGAATGTACTGAAGGGCGACATGAGCATCGTGGGACCTAGACCTCACATGCTGTTCCATACCGAGGTGTACGGCAACCTGATAGACAAGTATATGGTGAGACATTTCTCTAAGCCTGGCATTACGGGCTGGTCGCAGGTTACGGGTTATCGTGGTGAGACGAAGGAGCTTTGGCAAATGGAAGAGCGTATCCGGCGTGATATCTGGTATATAGAGAACTGGTCGTTCTGGCTCGACATCCGTATTATCCTGCTGAATATAAGGTGTATGGTATGGAGGGATAAGAATGCATATTAGAGGGTTTATTTCCTACGCAAAAATCTATGGGACATCAATTACTCCTCTAATGCCTTGATCTGCTTTTTGGGAGTTACTCCCAGATTCTTCAGGCTCTCTACCCTTCTCATTACATTGCCCGCTCCATCATAGAGCTGCTTGCGGGCTTTATCATAGGTGCCGGAGAGGCGGGAGAGGAGTTCACCTATGCTCGTGAAGGTGTCCTCAAAACCTACTACCTTGTCGTAAAGATCGGCTGCCGTCTTCACTATCTTCTCCACATTCTTGTTCTGACGGTCGTACTGCCAGAGATTATACGCTAACTGCAACGCCATCAGGAGATTGCTCGGAGATATGATGATGATCTTCTTCTGATAGGCATAACGACTCAAATCCGGCTGCTGCTTCATGGCTGCGATATAACTGGTTTCGTTAGGGATGAACATCAAGACGAAGCCGATGGCATCCTCTACCAACTTGGAATAATCTTTCTCCGCTAACTCATCGATGTGCTTGCGCACACTCTGGGCATGCGACTTCATCAAACGATCTCGCTCCTCATCTGTCTCTGCCGCCAAGGCATCGGTATAGGCGGTGAGAGATACCTTGCTATCTATCACCACGCTCCTGCCTTCCGGGAATCGCACAATGACATCGGGACGGAAGTTCTTGCCGTTCTCATCCTTGGTGTTCTCCTGGATAAAGAACTCCTCGTCCTTTCGCAAACCGCTGTTCTCCAGGATGGTTTCCAATACCATCTCGCCCCAGTCGCCCTGCATTTTGCTGTCTCCCTTCAATGCCTTGGTAAGGTTGGCGGCATCGGAACCTATCTTCGAGGTCTGCTCCTTCAGACTCGTTACAGCCTGCTGCTGTTCCTGCTGGAAGAGCTTCATCGTTGCCTCGAAGGTACTCTGGAGTTCCTTCTTGTTCACTTCGTTCTGGGTCTTGCTTTCTTCTACCGATTTCTTGAAATCAGCGAATTGCTCCTTGATTGGTTTCAGAAGCTCGTCCATCTGAAGTCGGTTGTTTTCCTGCAAGGCAGATTGCTTGGCTGCGAGCTGTTCTGCCGCCACCCGCTGCTGCTCGATGGTCATGCGATGCATCTCCTGCTTCAGGTTTTCGAGTTTCTGTGCCCACTGCTGGTCGCTTTCAGCACGGAGCTTGGCGGCATACTGCCGCTCGTTCTCCATCTGAGCTTTCAAGGATTGAACCTCGGAAGCATGATGCTGGTTGCTCTGTTCAATGTTAGCCTGCAGCACCTGCGCCTTCGCTACAAGCTGCGTTTTCTCCTCTCCCGCCTTCTTGGCTTCCATCAGTTTGCCCACAAAGAAGCCGATGGCAAGACCAATGACTATTCCTATTATTATTTCCATTATCTTTGTTTTAAATGATTCTGTATATCTGCCAAAATTATGATGTGCAAAATTAATGCTTTCAAAACATAACACCAAACATCATGGGGGATTCTTGTAGATATTTAACTATTATGGAAAAAACAAGTAGAAATATGAGATTAAATGAAAATTTTGCATTATCTTTGCAGCATAATTAATTAAGATATAGACTATGATCAAAAGATTATTATCCTTTTTAGACGCTTCGCCAGTGAACTTCCTGGCTGTGAAGAATATCTCTAAGGAATTGGAGAAAAATGGGTTCAGACGATTGAACCCTCAGGAGCCGCTGGGCAAGGTTGTGGCTGGTGACAAGTTCTTTGTTACCAAGAACGACTCTTCTATCTATGCTTTCCAAATCGGAAAAAAGGCACTGGCTGATGCAGGCTTCCACATGATCTGCGCGCACTGCGACTCTCCTACCTTCCGCATCAAGCCTAACGCTGAGATGACTTGCGAGGGCGGTATCGTGAAACTGAATACCGAGGTTTATGGCGGTCCGATTATGTCAACCTGGTTCGACCGTCCACTCACTCTGGCGGGTAGAGTAATCGTAAAGGGCGAGGATGCGATGCATCCGAAGACTCTCCTACTCCATATCCAGCGACCTCTGCTGCAGATCAGCAATCTCGCTATCCACTTCAACCGTCAGGTGAACGATGGCGTGAAGCTGAGCAAGCAGAAGGATGTGCTCCCTATTCTCGGCATCATCAATGATGAACTGGAGAAGGGTAATCTGCTGATGAACGTGATTACCGGTGAACTGAATATCCAGAAGGAGGATATCCTCGACTTCGACCTCTATCTGGCTGATGCCACTCCTGCCTGCACCTTCGGTGTGCACGATGAGTTTATCTCTTCGGGAAGACTCGATGACCTGTCGATGTGCTGGGCGGGCGTAGAGGCTCTGACGGCGGCTGATGCCCAGGATACTACTCAGGTGCTGGCGATCTTCGACAATGAGGAGACGGGTTCGCAGACCAAGCAGGGTGCGGGAAGTCCTTTCCTCTCTTATATGCTGCAGCGCATCGCTCTTGCACAGAGCGGAACAGAGGAGGCGTATTATCAGGCTGTGGAACGCGCCTTCATGATTTCTGCGGACAATGCGCATGCATGGCATCCTAACTACAGCGAGAAGTTTGACCCAACGAATCATCCGATGCTGGGTGGTGGTCCGGTTATCAAGTTCAATGCGGCACAGAAGTATGCGAGTGATGCGGTATCTGCAGCCATCTTCGCGAATATCTGTGAGGCAGCCGGTGTGCCTTGTCAGCGTTTCGTAAACCATAGTGATGTGGCTGGCGGAAGCACCTTGGGCAATATCCTCGCCTCTTCCATTCCATTGAAGGGCGTAGATATGGGTAATGCCATCCTCGCCATGCACAGTTGCCGCGAAACCGGCAGCGTGATGGATCACGAATATTGCGTGAAGGCTTTCACGAAGTTCTATCAGTTATAAGGGAGTTAGGGGAGTTAACTCCTTTAACTCCCTTAACTTTCATTTCTTTTCATACCCCTTATTCTGCACGAGCTTGGGATTCAGGTCGATGCATTTCTGAGGAATCGGGAAAAGAATACTGGCTTTATCACCCTTGCAGACCTTTGCCTTCTCCTTCATCAACAATACATCGGAATAACAGAAACGGAAGAGCGGCTTGAGATGCTCCGTTTCTACCAGATGGGAGCCGCCATTCTCACGAAGCAACCTTGCATAAGTGGAACTATTGAATATCTCATTCTCCTCCAAGCCATACCCTTCTGCGGCCAATTTATCACAATAGAAAATACAGGTTTCCCAGGCATTCAATTCCTTGCTGCGATTCTCACCAGCCGTTCCACCATTGAGCAGAGAAGCACCATCGGCCGTCTGAACCACAAAGTGGATTTTCTTACCCTTAGGACGTTTCTTATATCCTCTGGTCCAATCATCAAACGTATAGATTTCAGCATTGAAAGCCAACTTTGCCAACAGGAAGTTGATTACCGGTTGCGTGATTCTTCCCTCATACACCCCACCATTGGCGCTATGCTCATTCGGAAGGTAAGGCAACGCCTGCTGCAACTCACTGAAGATAAAGCGGAACACCTCGCTTCTTTCGCTTTGCGCACAGAGGTTGACGTCGGTAAGCGAAGCCACAGCAATGCCCGAAGCCGCCTCATAGATGGCCGCCTCGCCAGAAGACAGAATCACGGGAATCCTGCCAAAAAGCTCCATCGCCTCGTAATACATCATAGCTCTGATGGCACGCACCTCAGCCTTAAACTGGTCTTTTTGATTCACAGAGAGCAAATCAGACTTGTAATCGATGATATCAAGCGACTGATTCGCCTTTCCTATCACCTGATAGAGATGACTCCACACTGCATAGAGCGAGTCTTCTTCCCCGCTATGCTCTACAAAGTCTATGTCCTGATAGAGAGAAGATACGGTATGGTTGTAGATTTCAGACGCAGAACCATACATGGCATTCCCGTCGAGCTGCTCCTTAGGATGCTCATTCGCACAAGAAGAGAATACCATGACAGTCCCCAGCATGAGGATCCAAATGCAAATACGTGAAATCTTCATAACCATATCTACAGTAATTTGGGTAAAACATAATCCAACTGCAAATATACAAAAAAGAAAGATAGAAGATGTAAAAAAGGCAGAAAACTTACACAAAATTTGCGTATAGGCTGAAGGAAACGGAAAAAGGAAGCCAAGACAAATACAAACTTGCCCGACTTCCTTTTATTTCATTTATATAAACGAGAACCACTATACCAAGGTTCCGTGCTTATCTATGTTAATTATCTCTTCACTTTCAATCCATTCTCGATGCTAGAGAGTTCATCGAAGAACTCGGCATCAATCTTCAGTCGCTCCTCTACCTTGGCACAACTGTGGATAACCGTGCTATGATCGCGATTACCAATGAGTTTGCCCACTCTGGAAGCAGGCATCTTGATGAGTTTCTGAGCCATGAACATCGCCACCTGACGCGCCTCCACGTACTCACGCTTGCGGCTCTTGCTGTTGACAGCAGCCACCGTTACCTTATAATGATTGCAGACCGCCTCCACGATTTCATCGAGGGTGAGCACCTTGTTGCTCTCCTCAACCTTGACGGCACGCTTAATGACACGCTCCGCCAGGCGGATATCAATATTGCTGTTATATACGATACTGTAAGCCAGCAAACCATTGATGGCACCCTGGAGATCACGCACACTGCCGTTGCAGGTCTGTGCGATAAAGGAAACCACATCCTTCGGAATCTTCAGTCCATCCTTGCGTACCTTGTTGCTCACGATATCCACGCAGAGTTCCACATTCGGCTTCTCCAACTCCGCCACCAGTCCACAAGAGAAACGGGTGATGAGTCGGTCTGGCATATCCTTGAGTTCAACCGGAGGTCTATCGCTTGCCAGAATGATACGCTTTCCATTTCGGAAGAGGTGATTGAAGATGTGGAAGAAGGTATTCAAGGTCTTCGCCTTGCCTGCCCAATCCTGCACATCATCCACGATGAGCACATCGATAGACTGGTAGAAATTGATGAAATCATTACTTGCATTATGCAGCACCGCATCGGTATATTGTGTCTGGAAGAGGCGGGCACTGACATAGAGCACACGCTTCTTAGGATACATCTGCTTGGTTTTCAGACCGATGGCATTCACCAGGTGAGTCTTTCCGCTACCAGAAGGACCATAGATGAACATCGGGTTGAACTGCGTGGTATTCGGATGCTCAGCGATAGACAATCCCACCGAACGTGGCAGCTTGTTGCTGTCACCCTCCATATAATTATTGAAGGTGAGTTTCGGATCAAGTTGGGTGTCAATGTCTTCAGGCTGCTGTGGTTCTGCCGGGTTAGCCTGTGTCTGTGTCTGCTGTGCCAATCTCTTGCGCTCAGCCTCATCAATATCAGCCGGATCAGCTTCCACATCCTGGGTCAACCTGTGCTCCTTATCCGTTACCACCCGATAAGTGAGACGGATGCCATCGCCGAAATTGCGATGAAGGACCTTGCTCAACAAGCCAACATAATTCTGTTCCAAGTACTCATATACGAATGGACTTGGAACCTGAACCAACAAAGTCTTGGTCGAAGGCTTGTACGACTCAAAGACTATTGGTCGAAACCATGTATTATATTGCTGCTCTGACACATTATCCTTTATAAGCAAAAGACTATTGTCCCAAAGCGCTTTTGGACTTGCTAACATTGACACTATTTACTACTTATTTAATTGATTTTTTACCTTAACACTACATCAGATTGCACCATCTGATGCAAATCGACTGCAAAATTACAAAAAAAAGCCCAAAGTAGCAAATCGGGCTATTTATAATATTTTAAGACTACCTAGATAACTATCTCATAATCAAGCAACTAAGAAAGTTATCCACAATTACGTTTTAGGGGCAGTGAAACAATTTTGAAACACCCCGAAATAGCTAAAAAACAACAAGTTCTGTAGCTATTCCGGGGCGTGAAACATTGTCTTTGCTATTTAGACAAAATTTATTTTGGCTTTTTCCTCAAAGAAGCCTTTAAAATGGTATTTTCGAGGCTCTACTTGTCTTTCTTGCCAAAAATTGAGAAGTGAACATATCGCTTTGGATGCGCCTTGAGATCGATGACCAGAGAGTCGGCATGCGACATTGTTGAGTTCAGATTCTCATAGAGACGGGTATCGTTCATGAGGAGACCGAGGCTACCCTTTCCGCTGTTCAACTGTTCGGTGAACTTCTGTGCACCATCGAGGGTGGCATTCACACGGTCGAGTGTGCCCTGCACATCGAGGCTCGCCAGATTAGAGGTGAGTCGGTTGGTATTGTCGAGAACGCCATTCGCCTTCTTCATCATACCCGGAACCTGCTTGTTCAATCCAGCCATCAGGGTATTCAGCTCACGGGTAGAAACGGTGAGGTTGCTGGTGATGGTCTCCACATTGTGGAGGGAAGCAGCCAGGGCAGGATCAGCCAGGAGTGCATTCACACTGGCGAGGATGGAATCCAGCTTAGGCAGCATCTTCTCAACAACCGGAATCATTTCGGCAGCCTTGCCCATCATACCGTTATTCACCGTACCAGGGATGATGCCGCCCGGTTCGATACGCTCACGAGGATTATTGGCAAGCAGGAGACTCACCTGGAGATTGCCCATGATATCCTTAGCAATCTCTGCGGTACTACCTGCAGGGATTCTCAGATCCTTGTTGATATCCACCTTGACCTTGATGGGACCCTTTCCGGAATAGTCGAAATCCAGCTGATCCACGGTACCCACCTTGTAGCCATCGGCATAGATAGGGGTAGAAGCACCCATACCCTGGATGTCTTCAAACGTCATATAGTAGGTGTTATTGGTAGAGAACAAGTTGATGCCTTTCAGAAAGTTGATTCCGAAATACATCACCAAGATACCTACAATAGCGACCAACGCTATCCTAATTTCCTTTGTCAGTTTCATATTTATCTATTTTTGTTCTTTTTATTATACCTATTTTTATATAGAGCGAATCACAGGCTGCCCGAAAAGGGCACTACCGGTTGCCCGGGAAGTGGATGAACTACCGGTTGCGGTTCTGCTTGAACTCCCGGATAGCCTGGTTCACGTCATATTTCTGTCCGTTCTTGAAGGCGATGATGAAAGCCTCCGGAAACTTATCCAGCTTTTCCTTGCGCAGGCGATAGATCTCGTTGTAATTGGTGGATGCCCCCAGGGTGTATTTCACCAGATTGCCTTCCTGGAAGCTGTCGTAATCGGTTTCGCCCTTGAAATGAGCATCGCCCTTGCGAAGGTTTCTACGACCTACGAAAATCTGAAGCTTGAAGACCGGCGCATCAGCTACTTCAGCCTTCTTCGGCTCCCGCTTTGGCTCAAGCTTCTTCACTTCCTTCACCTCCCGCTTTGACTGATCAGGCTTTGCCTCTTCACGCTTCGGCTGCTCTACTCTCGTTACGACACGAGTCTTGGTCGCAGGTTCCTGATCGGGAACAATCTTCGGGATATTCACTTTCTCGGAATCCTTGGCACGATAAGGAACGGAAACCGATTTATCGTACTTATTCTTGTATTTTGCGAAAGCCTCGTAGATGCCACGGGCGATATCATCCACCCTGCTGTCGTTGTTGAGCAGGCGCTCTTCATCAGGAGTGGTGATGAATCCCAACTCAATGAGGCAGCCCGGCATGGAAGTCTCTCTCAAGACCAGGAATCCCGCCTGATGCACTCCCTTGTCGGGACGGTTGGCACCATCGCAGACACCTCGCTGAATCATTCGTGCCAGCTCTACGCTGCGCTCCATGTTCTTGCCCTGGATGAACTCGAAGATGATATAGCTCTCAGAAGAGCGGGGATCGAAGCCCTGATATCTCTGCTGATAGTCCTTCTCCATTGAGATGACGGAATTTTCTCGCATCGCCACATCAAGATTATCCTTGGCACGGTGCATACCGAGGGTATAGGTTTCGAAGCCACGAGCCACCTTTCCTGCCGGCAAGGCATTGGTATGCACGGAGATAAAGAGATCGGCATTGGCACGGTTGGCGATATTCGCACGCTCATTGAGCGGGATGAAGACATCCTTCGTGCGGGTATAGATGACTCTTACCTCCGGGAGATTCTGCTCCACATACCTGCCGAAGCGCAAGGCTACGGCAAGATTGATATTCTTTTCCTTGGATATGGCTCCGAGTGCTCCGGCATCATGACCACCATGACCAGGGTCGATGACCAGCGTGAATCGCTTATTGGCAGCGAACGACGTCATTACCAACATACACATCAAAGCCCATATCAGTGTTACTTTCTTACACATACTTTCTGATGATTTTGCAAAATTACGACTTTATTATCAGAAAACCTAATTCTAACTATAAGTTTTATCATTTATTAATACAACCTCTACCCCTGCGCCGTCGCTATCGGCACCCATCGGTGGATTCACCTTGGTGATAGAGAGTTGGAGTTTCTGGATTTCCTGGAAATCGGAAAAGAGTCTTTGGGCGATTCTTCCAGCCACATGCTCCAGAAGCTTGCTGGGCGTCGCCATTTCTTCTCTTACCTTCTGATAGACCTCGGCATAATTGAGGGTTCCCTGAAGTTCATCGGTCTTCATGGCAGAAGAGAAGTCATAATCCAACACCAGGTTGACGAGATAATCGTTGCCAACGATTCCCTCCTGCGGCAATACGCCATGGAAAGCGTGGAAACGCACATTCCTGAGGTATATCTTACTGCTCATCAATTTCATCTTCAGTCTCCTTATGATCTATTCCGTTTTCTAAGTTATCTGTTCCATTTTCTTCATAGAGGTACTTCTTCAAGGCTCTTTCCACGCCTACCCGCCAGGTGTTGAGGGTTTCGGAGGTGAGCTGCAGCTGATTGACCAGCTTGATGACGTGGGCAATCGGCATACGATAGCGCAGAACGCCGGAGATGAGCTTGGCATAGTTCCAATACTCGGGATTGAACTTCTCGCTCAATCCTTCGACGGTAATCTTGTAGCCACGCTTGTTGACAAACTGGAAATCATATCGCTTCTGTCCTTCCGAGAGCACCGTCTTGATGATCTTACCCTTGGTGACAGACTTGGGGAGCATGATGCCTTCATCCTCATCCTGCAAGCCGGTGAATATCTCGTAGGGATGACCATTGAGCAATCCGACCAAAGCCACCCATTTCTCCTTATTGTTCTGGTATCTTACCACATCGCACTCCAGTTCCTTAGGTCGAACCTCTATCACTTCCGGACTAACGAGCGATTTCTGTGTTTCTTCGGAAACGAGTTTCGCCAATGGCAGATGGAGCTTATCCCAATCAATATCCTGAGCATCAAAATGCTCGTGTAGGGCTTCCAATCGGGTCTTCAAATCTTTCATCAAGGCGTGGCTCGCCTCTTCGAAAGTCATATTTTCAGTATATTCCATATCAAACGTTTAATAATTAGCTGCAAAATTAAAACAATATTTCTAAAATATGAAACGTTTGAGCAGATATTTCATCAAAAAACGCACGAAAAGCTCATTATGAAGCAAAAAATGTAAAAGAACCGTGTTCTTTTTGGGAAACTTTCATTATCTTTGCAGAAGATAAGAGAAATATAAAAAAGAAACAAGATATGGAATCAATCAAGAAAAGAACCTCGATTCGCAAATATGCAGACAGAGAGGTAACAGAAGAACTTTTGAACAGATTGCTGGAAGAAGCGATGCGCACTCCTACCATGGGAAACCTGCAGCTCTACAGCGTAGTGGTAACCCGCAGCGAAGAGGGAAAGAAGGCTTTGGCTCCTGCCCACTTCAACCAGCCGATGGTGACAGGCGCTCCTGTGGTACTCACCATCTGCGCCGACTACCGCCGCACCACCCTCTGGGCAGAAAACCGCAAGGGAACCCCGGGATACGACAACATTCTCTCGTTTATGAATGCGGCTACCGATGCCCTGCTCTTCACGCAGACCTTTACCAATCTGGCAGAAGAGGCGGGTCTGGGAACCTGCTTCCTGGGCACCACGGTGTATATGCCGAAGATGATCATCGACACCCTGAAGTTGCCGAAGCTGGTAATGCCAGTGGCTACCCTTACCATCGGATGGCCGGATGAGCAGCCTGCCCAGAGCGATCGTCTGCCATTGAGAAGCATCATACACAACGAGCATTTCGAGGATTATACCCCAGAAAAGATTGATGACTTCTATGCCGAGAAGGAAGCACTGGAAGAGAACCAGGAGTTTGTACGCATCAACAACGTAGAAACATTAGCCCAGGTTTTCACTGATATCCGATATACCAAGAAGGATTGCGAAGCCATGAGCATCGGATTCCTCGATGCCCTCAAGCAGCAGGGATTCCTTTAGTTCGGAAGTTAAAGGAGTTAAAGGAGTTAAGACAAATGTCTTACTGCAAAAAAATAGCGCATCAGCAAGTTAATCTCGCTGATGCGCTTTTTTATTTTACTTTCAGTTTTACTTATTGAAACCTGTAATCTCTACGTATGGAGCCTGACCTCTGCCATCCTCATCACGATAAGATACCTTGATAGTCTTGCACTCGTTCGGCATCAGACTGAAATAGTTATCGCTGTAGATAACAGGGAGGATCTGCTCACCATCACCACCCTTCAGATTCAGGCGAACCAAGAGGGCAGGTACATTGCCGGTATTGCGGATCTCTACCTCGCCAACCCACTCTTCGCCCTGCTGAACGAAACGCTTGCCGCTGACAGCAACCTCTGCCTTTGGCAACTTAGAGAGTGCCTGGAGATTATCCTCTTCCTTACCCATTACATAGAAGTTGTCAGAAACCACCTGGTTGTTCTGCTCCAGAGTCAACTTGATGTAGTAAACCTCCTCATCCGGTTCGCTTACGCTAACGGCATCGAGGGTCTGGTCTTCCGCCACATTCACTTCCTCACTCTCCTCCTTGATCAACTTTCCGTACATATCAAAGACCTGAGCCTTGGCAACCAAGCCATCCTTGGCACCACCGGCAAAGTTGACCACCTCGGCAACCTTCTTCACCGGATTATACTGGATATGCAATGGCTCACAAGCCTTCTTCACACCAAAGTATGCTGCAGTTGGCTCGAAGTAATAATCATAGGTACACCATACCATGCTTGGCCAGCAGGCATGACTCATCCAGATGAGCAGACCAAGACGGTCCTGCTGAGAAGACTCGTACATCGCACGATAGCCATCATAGTTAAGCCACTGTGCCCACTTGGTAAACTGCTCAGCACTCTGAGGCTTGCCATAACGTTTTTCCATGATGTTGTTGAAAGACTCACCTCCCTGGGCGCCCTTCAATGTATAATCATGCTGTCCCCAAGCATCACTCTGTGGCCACAGATGCTCCGGTTCCATCATTCTGCTCAGAGACTCGAAGGTAGGCACATTCGGCATACCACGCTCTGAATGCAGCTTATGGCTCTGGTTAGCGAAGTAGAAAGATGGCGACTTCATCTGGTAAGGACCATGACCGCTCACACCCAGGTCGGCAGAGCTAGGAATATACCCCAACTGTGGATGGATATCCTTGACCTGCTCTCTCAGCACCTTGTCGATGGATGCAGGAGGGAAGCCCTCGTTTCTACCGCAATAGATACCGATACAAGCATGGCTGCGGATGCGGGAGATGTAATCGGCAGAGTTCTCGAGGAACATCTTGTCGTCATCAGGATCCGGTCCGTCCCATGGGTTAGCCAACCAGAAGTCCTGCCAGATCATGATACCATACTTATCGCATGCCTCATACAGTTCCTCATCACCAATCTGACCTACCCAGTCGCGAATCATATTGTAGTTCATCTCCTTATGGTAGCGAACGGCAGCATCGTATTCACGTCCACGGTAGTTGAGGTTGGTCTCAGAGAATCCCCAGTTACCACCCAGTGGATTCAATCTCTTGCCATTGATGTAGATCTTGGTCTGGGTATCCAGGTCGGCATAGCTCATCTGGCGGATACCCGCCTTATAGTTGACCTCAGAGATTACCTCGCCTGAAGCCTTGTCTGACACCTTGAAACCGGCATCATATAAATAAGGTGAACCATAGCCGTTAGGCCACCAGAGATTCATGCGCTGGTTCTTGAGCTGAGGATAATCAGCTGGAGCGAAAGCCACCTCACGCTTCTCGTTTGGCTGCAGGCTAACTTCCTGCTCGAACTGGATCTTACCGATAAAACCGGAAAGCTTCACGGTCTTAGCCACGGCATCTGCATTCTTCAGGAAGACAGATGGAGTCATGGTTGCCAATGTATCCGGCAGATTCAAAGTAGATGTTACCAGCGGATCGGAAACGCTCACACCGTTATCGTGGGTGAGATAGACATCATTCCAAATACCGATTTCACGACCTGGGGTATTGGTAATCCAGTCCCAGCCGATAGATGCGTGGAAGGTTGGGTTATCAGCACCCAACTCACCACCGTTCAAATCGGTGTTCTGGAGATTCTTCTGCTTCACCACGCCGAAGTGGGCATTCTTGATGACATGCACCTCCAACTTGTTGGCACCTGGCTTCAACTTCTTGGTCACGTCGATGCGAGAGCGGATAAAGGCACCGTCGATTCTGCCAATCTTCTCACCATTCAGAAGGATATCTGCCTTCCAGTTGATACCATCAAAATTGAGATAGGTATGCTGGTACTTGTTGGCAGATGGCTGATGGTTGATGGTAGTACGATACCAGAAATCAGAGTTGAAGAACGACTCGGAAATCTGCCGCATATTATCATCGTAGCGGTTATCAGGCACCGCACCGATATTCATATAGCTGGTAAGCACGGTACCAGGAACGGTAGCCTGAATCCAGGCATCACTTCCCTCACGGCGCAGCTGCCACTGGTTAAGCATCAGCTTGCCATTCTTAGAAGCCAAAGTGTTGGCTGCCTCGGCACGCAAGCCACCCTTACCCATCACCTGCATCTCAGACAAGGCATAACGACCAGAAGCATCCGGCTGGGTAAGCAACAATCTCACATATCTGCCATGCCCCTTGCAAGCCACCTTCTCGGTCAAGCCCTTCTGCTGACCCAGGGTAGCAATATCACTCCAGTTTCTGGCATCACTGGAAACCTGAATCTTGCCTTGGCGAGCCTTGTTGACCCAGAAGAGATTCACCTGATCGAAATCAGCCACAGTACCCAGATCTACATAGAGCCACTGGGCATTCTTTGCCAATTCAGACTTCCATACACTGGAGAAGTGCATGGATGGACGCCATGAAGTGGTATTATCGATGAGTTTGACGCGCCACCACGCAGCACCCGGCATAGTAAATTCGATGCGTACGTGCTCGTAGTTGCCCGGTTTCTTCAAAGGAATGGAAACATTCAGCTTGCGGAGCGGCAGGCGCACCACATCCTGGAACTTGTTTGGGTCGGAACTTACCTGCTGCCTGGTAGCCTCACCAGGAAGTCCGGTGCCTTTCTCTTCTCCCAGCACCTCCCATTTCTGACCATTGTGTGACCCCATCACACGAATCACATACCCCTGAGTAGCCTTGTCCTGATAGTAAGCCAATTCACCTGTAAACTTCAGGTTTCTGAGGTTTACCTTCATGGCTTCCCAATTGAACTCAGCAAAAGCCTTCTCGCCCTTGATATACTGACTGGTGACCGTGTTGCCATCAATCATCTTCTCCTTGTCACGGTTGGACAACTCGCCTTCATTCGTTCTTACACTCAGGAAGGAAGGAGCCTTGCTGGTGATGATACCATCTGTTACCAGATGACCTGTAAGATTGAAATCGGCATTCGAGGAAGTATATACCATACGGTTCAAGGCAATGTTCCTATAGGTATCATCCTTCACCATTTGAGGAGCCGTAAACTGAGACGGGCGTCCCGGATACTGTCCGATACCCCTTGTCCCAGTCTGATCATCGGCATAAGTCAAGCCCAGAGCCTGACTGAGTAAAGCTATAACCACAACTGCTTTCTTCATTATTTTTTTAAGTTTAAGTAATATACTAAGTTTTGTGCAAAGTTACAAAAAAAAACTATACGTGCAAATATTTTAAACCAATTTATTTATTCTTGCGTATTTTAGGGGCAAAAAATACCCAATGCCTTATAAATACAAAGAAAAAGCGCAACAGGCAAATCGTCTGTTGCGCTTCTATCATTAAATTTCAATTGAACTAGTACTCATTTCATCTTTAATCCTGGTAATAAACTCTCTTCACTCGGTTGCTGATGGTGGTCAGCACTTCGTAAGGAATTGTCTCCAGAATATCACTCAACACCTGAACAGGAAGATGCTCGCCGAAGATTTCCACGCTATCACCTTCCTTGCAGTTGATGCCGGTGACATCGATCATCGCCACATCCATACAGATGTTGCCTACATAATCTGCCTTCTGACCATTGACCAGACAGTAGGCATGGCGATTGCCGAGACGACGGTTCAAGCCATCAGCATATCCGATAGGAATGGCAGCGATGACACTATCCTTATCGAGGATGGTCTTGCGACTGTAGCCTACACTATCGCCCGCCTTCACGTTGTGCATCTGGAGAATGGTAGTCTTCAGGGTGCTCACGCAGTTGATGGTCTTGTTGTTGCGGGAGTTGATGCCATAGAGTCCGAGGCCCAGGCGGCACATATCCAACTGGCGCTCCGGGAAATGCTCGATCCCTGCCGAATTGCAGATATGGCGCAGGATCTTATGGTCGAAGGCAGCCTGCAACTGTCGGCTTCCCTTATCGAAGAGTTCAAACTGATGGGCAGAGAAATCATCGAAACTATCGTCATCGCTTCCCACGAAGTGAGAGAATACGGAACGAGGGATGATGGCATTCTGATGCTTCAGCTTACCGATAAGCTCCTCCATATCGTTTTCAGGATCGAAGCCCATGCGATGCATACCGGTATCGAGTTTGATGTGAACAGGGAATCCGGTGACACCCTCCTTCTCTGCAGCCTTGATGAGCGCATCGAGCAATCGGAAAGAATACACCTCAGGCTCCAGGTCGTAATCGAACATGGTCTTGAAGGCTGTCATCTCCGGGTTCATGATCATGATGTTGCTGGTGATACCGTTCTTGCGAAGGGTGACACCCTCATCGGCAACAGCCACAGCCAGATAATCTACACGATGATCCTGCAGGGTCTTGGCAATCTCTACCGCTCCGGCACCATAGCCATCCGCCTTGATCATGCAGACCAGTTTGGTTTCCGGCTTCATGAAGGCACGGTAGTAGTTGAGGTTGGCAACCACCGCATTCAGGTTGACCTCGAGGGTGGTTTCATGCACCTTCAGCACCAGCAGTTCGGTAAGCTGATCGAAACCAAACTGGCGGGCACCCTTCAGGAGGATGACCTCATCGCGGAGGGAGGCAAAAACCTCGCTATTGATAAACTCCTCCACATTCGGGAAGAAGAACTTTTCTGAAATCTGAATCGTATCATGCTGTTTGCAGAGTTCCGGACCGATACCGATGAACTTCACTACGCCACGCTTGCGGACGAGATCGCTCACCTCTTTATATAGAGCATCAGGAGTCTGACCGCTCTGATAGATATCGCTCAAGATCAAAGTATGGCGACGGCCACGATGATCAGGACGGCGGTTCATGAAGTCGAGGGCGATGTCGAGTGAATTGATATCGCTGTTGTAACTGTCGTTGATGAGTGTACAGCCATGCTGACCCACCTTTACCTCCAGTCGCATCGCAACCGGTTCGAGCAGTGCCATACGCTTGTCGATATCCTCGGCAGAGAGTCCGATCTTGGAAGCGACTGCAGCACAGACGATGGAGTTCTGGATGGAAGCATCATCGATGAAAGGAATGGAGAAGCTATCCTCTACACCTTTATATATATAGGTGATGACGCTCACGCTCTGCTGCTTCTCAATCTTCTTGACATAGAAAGGAGCCTCAGGGTTCTGGAGCGACCAGAAGAGTTTTTCGCCTTTATAATCAGGATATTCAGCCACCACCTTGGTAATCACCTCATCATCGCCATCATAAACCACGGTTTCAGCATCATGGAAGAGGATGAGCTTCTCACGGCATTTCTCCTCCAGGGAAGAGAAGTTCTCCTGATGGGCTGAACCCACATTGGTAAGAACGGCGATGGTAGGCTGGATGATGTCACGGAGGGCAAGCATCTCGCCAGGCTGACTGATACCCGCCTCGAAGACACCTACCTGAGTCTGCTCGTTCATCAGCCAGACAGACAATGGCACACCTATCTGGGAATTGTAACTGCGAGGGCTGCGGGTAACGAACATGCTTGGCGAGAGCAGTTGATAGAGCCACTCCTTGACCATCGTCTTGCCGTTGGAACCCGTAATACCCACGATAGGGATATTGAATTCATCACGATGGCGCTCAGCCAGACGCTGAAGAGCCTCCAGCGTATTGACCACCTTCAGGAAGTTAGCCTCCGGATAATCAGAAGCATAGCCTTTAGGGACATCAGTTACCACAAAGTTTTTCACACCTCTGCGATACAGTTCAGGGATGTAATTATGACCATCATTGCGCTCAGACTTGAGTGCAAAAAACAGAGTTTCCTCTGGGAAACAAAGAGAACGACTATCGGTCAGGATAAAACCGATGTTGGTATCATTGTCTCCATAGCGACGCGCACCTATCAGTGTGGTTACCTTTTCAATAGTATATGTCATTGTCTTAATACTTTAAATGTTCTACATTATGCTTTTGGGCTTTCAGCCCGTCACTAACCCATACTTTTTCTCGAACAATTTTTTCCTTTCTTCCGTTTTGGCGATGAACTTCAGATGTTCCTCGCTATCGGGGTTGAAGGGCTTGTGTCCGAGGGCCTCCCGGATGGGACGCCAGTCTTCCAGAAACTGTTCGGCAGCCTTGCCGAAATAGGTTTCCCGGAATTTCTCCCAGATATATTCTACTGCCTGATCGCTCGGGTGCAGCATATCTTCCTTGTAGAATCGGTAATCACGAAGTTCATCGTTCATGATTTCGTAAGCTGGAAAATAGCTCAACACATCAGGATTCGCCTTCACCAAGCGGTCTGCAGCCAACTGAAGCGTAGCCTTCGAAAGCTGACTTCCATGATAGCCGTATTTGGCATAACGGATGGGGCTTACGGTTATGATTACCTTCAAGCCGGTATCGAAAGTTTCATCTTCCGATGTTTCATCCTTCAAACCTCGTTGCTTCAGCAAATCAATCGCCTTTTGCAGATACGCAGCACATTCCTCTACACTCAGTTCCCTTTCCTCGAAAAGGCGCTGGGGGCGCTTCTGGCAGTTATCCACGATCTCGCCCGTTTCCTTCAGAATATACACGTGATTCGTACCCAACGTAAAGACTGCCACACGAGGATGCACCCCGGTGCATTTCTCTACCGTATGGAGAATGCTTGCCGGATTATACATCACACCGAAGGGATTCACCGTAGCACGGAAGCGATTCTCCACGAATCGGCGACCCAGATTGTCGGCAAAGCAACTACCCACGAAGAGCATCTGCTCTGCCGGCTGTATCTCGAAGTCGGCCTTCGGAATATCAATTTCTGTTCGAAACAGCATCTGTCTTCTTGCGCTTTTTGATTTCCACTCCTATACCTATTATAATAAGGAGTACCAGAACACCATAGCCGATATAAGCTACCATCTCTGTATTCTTGAGCGACTGAGGATGGAAATCGAGTACCACCTTGTGGTTGCCCGGCTTCACGTTGATGGCACGGAGGATATAATCCACACGTCCCAGTTCTACAGGCTGACCATCTACGGTAGCAGTCCATCCAGGATAGTAAATCTCAGAGAAGACGATGACGCCCCCCTTGCTCGACTTCACCTCGTAGGTGAGGTTGTTTGGCTTATACTGGATCATCTTCACCACCGAAGTATCATCCTGCTTTACGCTCTGAGCCAACTGCTCCTTGAACTTGGCATCAGCCACCGCCACATGACGGAGGTTGACCTTGCCCACACCATCAATCTCCTCGTTGGCATTGTTGACATACTGCACCTCATCCACGAACCAGGCATTGCCGTAGGCGTATGGATTCTGTACAGGAACCGTCTGACCGCCCTGCAAAGGCAGGATGAAGTATTTGGTATTGAGCATGTTCAATACAGGGAAGATACTATCGCCATTCACCTTGGTCATATCACCACCAGCCTCAGCCACAGCCTTCATCGTCTTCTGCATCTCAGGAGCGATATGCGCATCGATCATCTCCTGATAACGGCGCAGCTTGGCAGCATGATAACCACCGATGCTCTTGTGGTAATAAGAGGTCTCGTTCTCATTGAAGGTGTTCGATGCCAGATTGAGCACACGGTAGTCGAGCGCCTTGTCGCGGCAGATAATCTTATCGGTCTCCGTCATCTGCTGAGGAGTATCGCGCACGTTCTTATCTACGAACATATCATCGTAGAGATAACGCTTGTTCACCATCCACATATCTACCAGACAGAGCACGGCGATGCCGGCAATCATATACACAGCACCCAACTTCTTCATCTTGTAAAGCAGCAGGAAGGCTGAGCCGATGACGATGACCCAGAACGAGCGCCAGCAATCAGAAGTAAAGATGCTCTTGCGAATCTCGATGAGATTGCTCATGATAGGTCCCTGATACTCTGCCGGTAACTGCTGCAACGCCTGAGTTTCCTGAACGGAAATGAAATCAGGGAAAAAGACACCCGGCATCAGAGCAAAGAGCAGACAGAAACCTGCTGTCAGACCAAAGCTGGCATATACATACTTTATCTTAGATGTCAGCACCTCCGGCTCATCGATGATCATCTTCAAAGCCATCATAGCAAGCAACGGAATGGTAAACTCGGCTATCACGAGGATAGAAGCCACCGTTCGGAACTTGGCATACATCGGAATGTAATCAAGGAAGAAATCGGTGAACGGCATGAAGTTTCTACCCCATGAGAGCAGGATGCTCAGGATGGTGGCAGCCAGCAATGCCCACTTCATAGGCCCCTTGACAATAAACAAACCGAGGATGAAGAGCATACATACGAATGCTCCTACATATACAGGACCGCTCGTACCAGGCTGGTTACCCCAGTACTGTCCGAGCTGCTGATAAATCTGTACGAAGTTAGGATCCGCCTTCTCCATCGCCTGCGTATTCTGGGCGAGAGGTACGGAAGCACCACCCTTGGCATCAGGAATCAGAAGCGTCCAGGTCTCATCAATACCATAGCTCCACTGGGTAATATAGTCTCTATCCAAGCCACTGCTGGTCTGGTTGGCTGCATTTTTTTTCACCAGTTCGCTCTTTCCACGCATGGTTTCCTGACCATACTGCCAGGTATGATACAGGTTGGAGAGGTTGAGCGAGATACCGATGAGGGCACCCACGGCACATACCGCCGTCGCCTTACCGAAACGGGCGAGTTCACCCTTCTTGATGGCATCTACCAGGAAGGCAATCACCATAAAGAGGATGATGAAGAGATAATAATAGGTCATCTGCACGTGGTTGGCATTCACCTCGAAAGCCGAGAAGATGGCGGTGAGGAGCAGACCTTTCAGATACTTACCCCGATAAGCCAGTACCACACCCGCAATCATAGGAGGCAGATAGGCCAATGCCCATACCTTCCAGATATGACCTGCTGCAATGATAATAAAGAAGTAGGATGAGAATGCCCAGATGATGGAACCCAGCGCCGCCAGCGATTGTCGGAAATCGAAGGCTCGGAGCATAATATAAAAGCCCAGGAGATAGACAAACACATACCATACATAATCAGGCAACCACAGATGATAAGCCTTCGTTACCTGATTGAGCACCTGGGTACTGCCGTACGAAGGCGAAATCTGATAGGTTGGCATACCACCAAACACAGAGTTGGTCCAACGGGTTGTCTCGCCAGTCTGCTGTTGGAAAAGCTCTTTCTCATGACCCAATCCCTTGCTCGCCGCCGAGTCGTGTCGGAACAGAATTCGTCCGTCCATGTCGGCAGGCATGAAGTACACGAAAGAGATCACTGCAAAAACAATCACTACCAGAATATCCAGTAGATACTTCTTCAATAATTTCATCTTTTTCTATAAACGTTTATAATTTGGTGCAAAGATAATGAGAAATGAAGACACTACAAAATAATAGAAGAAACTTTTTACTTTTTTTATCGAAGAAAAGACACAATAGGGTTTTCCCCCTATCATTATAGGGATTCTCACGCTGCAAGATGACCGAAAACCCATACCTTTGCACCAGATAATAATTAAAATCACATCAATATGAAAAGAATAGCATTTATCATGATGGCAATACTCCTGGCAGTGATTCCATCAACGGCTCAGAACTATAAGAATAGTAGATATTACAACAAGAAGACGGGACATCTCGACTACAGATACAATCACAGTTACGGTGCTCCATACTTCGGTTTCCGCATCGGTCCGGCATTCACCTACGTGAATTCGGATGATCCCCGTCTGGATGGTGGTGACTGGCAGACGGGGCTCAACGTAGGCGTTGTTGCCGGCATTCCGCTCACGGATACTGCGCCTCTGTATCTGGAGACGGGTCTCTCCTATATAGAAAAAGGTGGCAAGAAGGATCTGGTTTCCGGCAAGAAGATGACCTACGACCTCAACTACCTGCAGATTCCTGCGGTGTTGAAATACAAGTATGATGTAGATGACCACTTCTCCATCCAGCCACAATTCGGCGGTTACTTCGCCGTGGGTGTAGGTGGCAAGATCAAGAACTTTGCCGAGCGAGAGGCCCAGAGTTCCTTCCGCAGCGACAACTTCCGCCGTCTGGATGGCGGTCTGCGCATCGGTTGCGGCATCGGCTACGATATGTTCTATGCTGACCTCACCTACGACATCGGTCTTGCCAACATCTGCCACGACAGTTTTGACAAATCGCACAATGGAGCCCTCTTGCTCAATTTCGGAGTGAACTTCTAATAGAACCATACATTTTTCGCAGTTTGCAATATCATCATGTAACATTTCTCTGCCTATTATAAAATATAGGTGGGGAAATGTTTTTTTATGGGATTTATTTTGTAACTTTGCACCCAGAATAGAAATAAATCGATATGAAAATAGGAATTATCGTTGCGATGGACAAGGAGTTCACGCAACTCAAGACATTATTGACAGAATCGCAGACTGAGCGAAAGAATCATAAGGACTTCGTCATCGGAAAAATCGGCGAGAATGAAGTAGTGATGCAGCAGTGCGGCATCGGAAAGGTAAACAGCGCCATCGGAGCTGTGGAAATGATTGATAATTACCACCCAGACCTCGTCATCTCTTCGGGTGTGGCTGGAGGCGCAGACATCAACCTCAATGTTACCGAAGTGGTGGTAGCTACCGACTGTGTATATCACGATGCTTACTGCGGTGACGAATGCGAGTATGGACAGATTCTCGGTATGCCTGCCCTCTTCAAGACCCCTAAGGAGTATGTAGAAAAGGCGCTTGCCATCAATGAACAGCCAGACAACCAGCATCCAAAGATTCATGCCGGACAGATAGTAAGCGGAGAATGGTTCGTAGATAGCAAGGAGAAGATGCGCTCTATCCTGGAGCACTTCCCTCACGCTATGGCTGTGGATATGGAAAGCTGCTCCATCGCACAGACCTGCCACATCTATAAGACTCCTTTCATTTCCTTCCGCATCATCAGCGATGTACCTCTGAAGGATACCAAGGCACAGCAGTACTTCGACTTCTGGGCTAAAATGGCAGAAGGATCATTCAATGTCACCAAGGCTTTTCTCGAAAGTCTGTAAACTATAAATTGTAAATTATAAACTATATGAATAAGATTCCAAGTTTTACTATCAATCATAACAAGTTGCTCCGCGGCATCTACGTAAGCCGCAAGGACGAAGTAGGCGGAGAAGTAGTCACCACCTTCGATATCCGTATGAAGGTGCCTAACCAGGAGCCTTGTCTCCACAACGGTGCCATCCATACCATCGAGCACCTGGCTGCCACCTACCTGCGTAACGACGAGGAGTGGAAAGACCGCATCATCTACTGGGGACCAATGGGATGCCTCACCGGCAACTACCTCCTCATCAAGGGCGACCTGGAGAGCAAGGACATCGTAGAACTGATGAAGCGCACCTTCCAGTTCATCGCCGACTTCGAAGGAGAAATTCCAGGACAGGCAGCCAAGGATTGCGGTAACTATCTGCTCCACGACCTGCCTATGGCAAAGTATGAATCGAAAAAATATTTGGAAGAGGTACTCAACTGCATCACCGAAGAAAATTTGATTTATCCTACACAAGACTAACCCTATACAAACGCCCGCAAAGCAAAATTGCGGGCGTTTATATTTAATTAACCAGAAAAGTTTTGTTACTATTTATAAAACTCCTATCTTTGCAGATGAATCATTAGTAACAATCACCAATAGCATCAATAACTATTATATACATCTATTATTATGGTAAGATTAAAGTGTATCGATTTAAATACAACAACCATGAACATCAAAAAAGTTTTTATAGGGGTGTCCCTCGTCATGACTGCCATGGCTGGCCACTCCCAGAGTGTTTTCCAAGTAAAGCAGCAGTCGTTGCCTAATCCAGACAACGAGCCAACAGCTGTGTTCCCGGTTCCAAGTGATCGCCAGATGAAATGGCAGGAGACAGAATTCTATGCCTTCTTCCATTATGGCATGAATACCTATACCAACAGAGAATGGGGACTCGGAAGTGAAGACGTAACCCTTTTTGCACCTACCAAGAAGCCAAACCCGGCTCAATGGCTCAAGGCTGTGAAAGCAGCTGGCATGAAGGGCGGTATTGCCGTGGTAAAGCACCACGATGGCTTCTGTCTCTGGCCTACATCTACAACCGATCATTCTATCGTGAATTCAGGCAACGAGAACGGCAAGACTACCAACATTCCTCGCGACTTTGCCAAGGCAGCCCGCAGTCTGGGTATGAAGTACGGCTTCTATGTTTCTCCATGGGATAGAAACAGCCAATACTATGGTACTGAGAAATATGTAAACGATGTTTTCCTGCGCCAGTGCGCGGAGTTGGCACAGTATGGCAAAGACCAGTTTGAAATGTGGTTTGATGGTGCCAACGGTGGCGACGGATACTACGGCGGACGCAATACGACCGTAAACGTAGACCGTTCTACCTATTATGATATTCCTAACCTCAGAGACTCTATCCACAAGGTTTGTCCAGACATCATCCTCTGGGGTGTGGGTGCTGAGGCAAGATGGATAGGCAACGAGGCAGGATGGGCTGGCGAAACCAACTGGCTCACCGACGAAAGAGGCTATGCACCAGAAAGCAACGGTATGTATGGTACCGAAGATGGCTGGCAGTGGGACCCGGGAGAGAGCGATGCCAAGTTCACCGACAAGGGATGGTTCTGGCACGAGGGCGAGAAGCCACTCTCTGTTGAGCGCCTCTTCCAGATGTATCTGGAGACTGTAGGTAGAAATGCTACCCTGATCTTGAACTGCCCTCCGGACAAGAGTGGTCTGTTGCCAGAGATCGACGTTCGCGTGCTCAAGGAAATGGGCAACATGATTCGTACCCGCCTGGGCAAGGACCTGGCACAGAAGGCAAAGGTTACTGTAAGCAACACCCGAAAGGCTGGTGCCAACCGCAACTATGCAGCCAAGAACCTGACCGATAACAACAAGAATACCTATTGGGCTACTGATGATGGCGTGAAGCAGGCTACCATCACCTTCAACTGGGACAAGCCACAGACCGTTCGCTATGTGGATATGATGGAATACATCCGCAAGGGTCAGCGAGTAAGAAAGTTCCATATCGAAATCTCAGAAGATGGAAAGACATGGAAACCTATCGCAGAGAAGTGCACTACTACCACCATCGGATACAAGCGTATCATCCCGTTGAACGGCAGTACATCCGACAGTTACGGCAAGGGTTATCAGGTGAAAGGCCTGAAGGTTGTCATCGACGACAGCAAGGCTTGCCCATTGTTACATTCCATTAAAGTATTTTAAACTTTGACTCTACACTACGAACATGAAGAAATTACTCATAGCATTGTGTTTGTTACCATTGGCTGCAATGGGACAAGAAATTAAGTTCGACACCCAGGATTACAAATCCGTGGGAGTTTACGACAGATGGGAGCATTCCCCATTCCGCACAGGAGAACTGGCGGGCAACTGCGAGGTTGTGGATAATCCAGACCTCACCAACAATCCCAGCAAGAAGGTGCTCGGCTTCCAGCGTTCACGCCTGGCATCCAACATCTTCGGTGCAAGAATAGATCTGAAGAAGCCGATTGCACTCGGTCCATCCGGAAAAGTGGTTCACGTACTGATCAACCGTCCGATGGAAGGCAGAGTGATGCTGGTAGGTCTCGGAAAGAGAAGAGACAGAGCCGGACAGTCGCAGGAAGTAGAGCAGTTCTGGATCAAGTCAACCACTCCTGTTCCTGCAGGACAGTGGGCTGATGCTGTTTTCCCAATCAAGAGTGCAGAAGGTGTAGATATCTATAGCCTGGTAGTGGTTCCTCACGCAGAGTCTCCTCATGAGATGAAGGAGGATGCCCTGGTCTATATCGATGACATCAATATCCACCTGACCAACGCTCCTCGCATCACCTTGCTGAAGAGTGAAGGTACAGCCAAGAAGAAGGCTCACAGTGAGTTTGTTTCAGTAACCGAGGCCAACCGCAACGGTATGGTGACCGCAGCAGATGGCACCACCCTCAACAACCACAAGGTGGCATACGGCAAGCCATTCAAGGTGAAGATGGTTCCTGCTCCAGGATTCACCTACGGTGACTTCACCATCACCCATGGTGATCAGACAGAATCGCTCAAGAAGACAGATATCGCCAAGGATGGTACCTTCACCATTCCAGCCAAATGGATGGATGGCAACGTAACCATTGAGTGCATATTTATCTCGACAAGCAAATAAAATCCTCTATAAAAAATTAGGGTGTGACATAGATTCATGTCACACCCTATTTTTATTGCTACCATTTCAATCTTCCGTATTTCTCCTTATACCATAGCTGCCAGCCATTCACCAGATTCTGCCAAACCACATAGGCACCCGGTGCTACGGCGGCAAGAGGATTCAGGAAAGTTAGGGTGAGCCAGATGCCCACAATGGTATTCTTCTGTCCCAAAGCCTGACCGGCACTGATGCTCGCATCATAATGTCTGCCCACCGCCTTACCGATGGCAAACTGGATGAGACAGACAAAGAGCGGAACAATGAGCAGCAAGGCAAGAATCCATCCCGAAACCTCGGCATGGAGGATATTGCGAACCGTCTCGCCCATCAGGATAGTAAGGTTGAAGCACCACATATAGAAGCCCAGATCCTTCACGTTCTTCACCTTATCCACCCACTTAGGCAGAAACTTGCGACTCAACAAAGCCAGAAGCAAAGGAACCACCAGTACCGTGGTTACGTTTCTGAACACCATCGCACTCATAAAAAGAAAGGAAACATCTGCCCCCTTCTCCACCATCGGGAAAAGACTCGGAATAATCACCATCGTGAATACATTGGCTATCACCGTATAAGTAGTCAACGAACCGATGCTTCCACCCAACTTCTCCGTCACCACAGCCACGGCAGCCGCCGTAGGACAGATAAAACAGATGAAAGCACCTTCGAGCACCAGCTTGGTTTCATAATTATCTCCGAATTCGAAGATAAGCACCACCATCATCAGTGCCAGACTGGTTCGGATGAGCTGCAGGATGAAATGCCAAGCCTTCGGTTTCATCTCCTTGATTTCAATCTTACAGAAGGTAACATAGAGCAAGGCAAAGAGCACCCACGGCATCATATCCACCAGCTTCGGTCCCACCGCATCGCCCAAAGGTTCCAGGAAAGGAACATTGGCGAAGATCAGATAGCCCACGGCTCCCAATACCAGGGAACAAGGCAACGAAAACTTTCTAAAGAATTTCCACAACCACATACGCATACATTAAAAAAGAATCCCCTGCAAGCAGACTGCCTAGGCAATCGGCTAGAGGGGAATTCTCACGGATCCATTTATATATAAGCTATAGCTTAATCCTTATTACTACGCTTGCGCTCCAAGTGATCGAGAATCACCTTGCGCATACGCATACTCTTAGGAGTTACCTCTACGTACTCATCCTCGCGGATGTACTCCAGGCACTCCTCAAGGCTCATCACGGTCTTTGGAATCACGCGAGCCTTATCATCAGAACCAGAAGCACGCACGTTGGTCAACTGCTTTGCCTTGGTTACATTAACCACCAGGTCGTTTTCGTGAACATGCTCACCAACAACCTCGCCGCCGTAAACCTCCTCACCTGGGTCGATGAAGAACTTACCGCGATCCTGCAGCTTATCGATGGCGTAAGCATAGGCAGTACCTGTCTCCAGCGCAATCATGCTACCGTTGGAACGGCGGGTAATCTCGCCCTTGTATGGCTGATACTCCTTGAAACGGTGGGCCATGATAGCCTCGCCCTGAGAAGCAGTGAGCACATTGGTACGCAAACCGATGATACCACGTGAAGGAATATCGAACTCGATATCCACACGCTCGCCCATATTCAGCATAGAAGTCATATCACCCTTACGACGGGTAACCATATCAATCATCTTAGAAGCGAACTCCTCTGGTACGTTGATGGTCAACTCCTCGATAGGCTCGCACTTCACGCCATCAATCTCCTTGTAGATAACCTGTGGCTGACCTACCTGAAGCTCATAGCCCTCACGACGCATGGTCTCGATGAGCACAGAAAGATGGAGCACACCACGACCAGAAACAATCCACTTATCGGTGGTGTCCTCATAAGGCTGAACACGAAGAGCCAGGTTCTTCTCCAACTCCTTGTTCAGGCGGTCCTGAATGTGGCGTGATGTACAGAACTTACCCTCCTTACCGAAGAAAGGAGAATCGTTGATGGTGAAGAGCATGCTCATGGTAGGCTCATCCACAGCGATAGGAGGCAGTGGCTCCGGGTTCTCGTAGTCGCAGATGGTATCACCAATCTCGAACTTCTCCAAGCCGACAACGGCACAGATGTCGCCAGAATCCACATGGTCTGTCTTCTTATGACCCATACCCTCGAAGGTATGGAGTTCCTTGATCTTAGTCTTCTCCTGGGTACCGTCACGATGGCAGATAGTTACGTTCATACCATCCTTCAAAGTACCACGGTGTACACGACCTACGGCGATACGACCGGTGTAAGAGCTATAATCAAGAGATGTGATCAAGAGCTGAGGAGTACCCTCCAACTGCTTAGGAGCAGGGATAATCTCCACAATCTTGTCGAGCAGATAGTCAATGTTGTCTGTTGGCTTGTTGTAGTCCTCGCTCATCCAGCCGTTCTTGGCAGAACCATAAACTACAGTAAAGTCAAGCTGTTCCTCAGTAGCATCGAGGTCGCACATCAGGTCGAACACCATCTCGTACACCTCTTCAGGGCGACAGTTAGGCTTATCTACCTTATTAACGACAACGATAGGCTTCAGTCCGAGCTGCAAAGCCTTCTGCAGCACGAAACGAGTCTGAGGCATCGGACCCTCGAAAGCATCGACGAGGAGGAGGCATCCGTCTGCCATGTTGAGCACGCGCTCAACCTCACCACCGAAGTCAGAGTGTCCTGGAGTATCGAGAATATTAATCTTAGTACCTTTCCAATTGATAGACACATTCTTTGAGAGAATGGTTATACCACGCTCGCGCTCCAAATCATTGGAATCGAGCACTTCGCCGCTGTTATCCTGGCCGTCACGGAACAGCTTACCGGCGAGCATCATCTTGTCAACCAAGGTAGTCTTACCATGGTCAACGTGTGCAATAACTGCAATGTTTCTAATGTCTTGCATTTCCTTTACCTTAAATACTTAATGAATTTGGGTGCAAAATTACAAAAAAATCCCGAAAAATTTGCATAATTCACTGAAAAGTTGTACCTTTGCACCGCATTTTAACGGAAACCACCGTGAGGAAGGTCCTATTGTGCATAACATTCATTCATAATAATTAAATTTTAAGTATCACAGCTATGTATTTAGACAAAGCAAAAAAAGAAGAGATCTTTAGCAAGTACGGAAAGTCTAACTCTGATACTGGTTCAGCTGAGAGCCAGATAGCATTGTTCTCATACCGTATTGCTCATTTGACGGAACATGTTAAGAAGAACCGTAAAGATTATACTACAACACGTGCGTTGACACAGCTTGTAGGAAAGCGTCGTGCATTGCTCGATTACTTGTATGATCGCGACATCAATCGCTATCGTGCTATCATCAAGGCCCTCGGTCTTCGTAAGTAATCAGCGGAAGCAGACACATTGCTTAACAGAATTAAAAATCCCATCGCTCGCAAGAACGATGGGATTTTTCTTTTTATATCAACTTATTAAGATTGCTACTTACTGCGCTGAGATAGGCAGATTGCGGAACTCTATATACTGATAGGTCTCGCCATTAGAATTGTACTTGAATGGAATCTTGACAACGCTAAACTCGGTGGCACTGGTGCTGACATTCTTGATGACAAACGTAGCCTTCATCGGGATACCTGCGAGCAAGGTATAGAAATTATAGCCTAACCAGCGATTCTTGCCCAAGAGGGTTGTTTCCGGATCACACTCGTAAGCATCGCCACCATCATCATATATAGTAGGAGTATTGCCATAAGCAGAAATCTCATATTCCTTGCTACCGATATTCTTGAATGTTGCAGTGATCACAACATTCCTGCCCTGACGAACACACTTCAAGAAGTTGAACTGCAACTCAGGCAATGAGCAGGTTACCAAATCGGAATTGGTATTCTTGACATCTGCCACTACCTGGGTAGGCAACTTAATCGCAAACTCCACATCATTAGCCTTACCCTTGACAAAAGTAGAATTAATCTGCTTGATGGTGCGATCTACATCCTCTATCACCATAATACCCTTGACAGGTACATTAGAAGGAAGCATCTTATCAGAATAGTTACCTAACTTTTCGCCACCCAAATAGAAGTGCATCTGATGTTTGACATTCTTGCTATCAAAAGCACAAGAGCCGTCATCAAAAGCATTGAAGTGCATTTTGAGTTCACTGGAAGTGGTGTTGGTAATCACAAAGTTGATGTGTACATCGTTGCCATTAGCTACGCAACTGGTATATTTTACTGTACACCCAGGGATAGAGCCAGACGCCTTATTAGTCTTCTGGTCATTAGTAAGCACGGTTTCTGCCACCTTGCCCAATTTCTTGAGCCACTTCTGTGCATGGATTTGCTGTACGCTCAAGAGAGAGAGCAGCAATACGAAAATGATGGATTTCTTCATAATTGTATCGGTTTATGTTATTAATTAAATAATTGTCAGTTCGTTCCTAGAAAGAGCCTTTATCCTTAGAAAAAGAGAAAGACCCTTTACTAATTCTTGCTTGCAAAGATAGGGAATTAAGCAATAACTTCCAAGCTTTTTGCCAGGAAAAGTAAAGGTACCAATGAGTAAATAGGCAATTTTATATCATTTGACGCTGATTTTTACGGAATGACACACACCACCATCTGTCTTTATCCTTAAGAAGTAGCAACCGAACGATGGAATTTTTCATTTTCTACTCTTATTTCGGCTTTCATTTTATTTTTTCTCCGCTTTTATATCGCCATTTCATTTTTTATTGCTAACTTTGCAACATATATATAATAAGGTGTAATTATGACTAGAGGAAAGTTGCCATTAGGAATACAGAATTTCGAAGAACTGCGCAAGGGTGGTTACCTTTACGCAGACAAGACAGATATGGTTTGGCAAATCGCCAATGGTGACAAGTATAACTTTCTAAGTCGCCCACGACGCTTCGGTAAATCGCTTCTGGTATCCACACTCCAATGCTACTTCGAAGGCAAGAAAGAACTTTTCGAAGGACTTAAGATCATGGAACTGGAGAAGGATTGGATCAAGCGCCCTGTCATCCATTTCAGCATGAACCTTGGAGGTTCAGATGCAGAATCATTATACCATTATCTGGATGATACATTAACCAAATATGAAGAGATCTACGGCAAACGCGCCACAGAAGCTACGCTCAGCAACCGTTTTACCGGTATCATAGAAAGAGCTTACCAACAATCGGGAGAGCAAGTTGCCGTATTGGTAGATGAATATGATGCACCCTTACAGCACTCCTATCTGACAGATAGACACGAAAAATGCCGCAATCTCTATCGTGACTTCTTCACAGGTCTAAAAGACTACGGCTATTGCATCAAGTGTGTCTTCCTTACAGGAATCACCAAGTTTACGCAGATAAGTCTGTTCAGCGTTCTCAACACATTAAGCAATATCAGCTTTTACAACTGCTATGCTACCATCTGCGGATTAACGAAAGAAGAAATCTTGGAAAATCTGAAAGATGAAATCCAGGTATTAGCTGTCCAAAAGAAGTGGGATATCGACCAGACCATGCATGAACTGAAAGATATGTATGATGGTTATCATTTCTCAGAAAGTCTGCAGGGTGTTTACAATCCGTTCAGTGTCATCAGTGCCTTAAAAGAACGTCGCCTGAGACCCTATTGGATTGCCAGCGGTGCTACAGAAATGCTGCCCAAAATACTCACCAACTTTGAGAAAGATGTAGAAACACTGGACGGCAGCCTCATCGACATGGATTACATCGAAACGGCAGATATCAGCAAAGACAATCCAAAGCTGGTACTCTATCAGTTAGGCTTCCTGACTATCAAGGACGTAATTGGAGAAGCCTACAGACTGGGATTTCCAAACAGAGAAGTAAACGGATTCCCGCCACTACGCTGATGCTTATGCTGCCAGCAAAAAGAAGCTCATCAACCTAGCTTTGGTTTTCGACAAAGGAAATAGAGGATTGATAGATTGGCAAAAAGCAGATTAGCAAATAGCTTTAAATTGCTGATTGACTGGTCACATAGCTAAAACAAACACAAAATCCCATCGTTCTTGCGAGCGATGGGATTTTTCTTTTTCTTAATAGTTATATCTTATATCCGACATAACACCTTTTTACGTGGAACCATCTACAATATCTCCTTCAGAGGAGTCATCACGAAATCGCGCTCTTCCATCAGAGGATGAGGAATCTTGAAATCGGGCTCATCAATGACCAGATCATCTATCATCAGAATGTCGATATCAATGATGCGGTCGTGATATTCCCCATTTACAGACTTCAGGGTTCTGCCCATCTCCTGCTCTATACGCTGGGTAGCCTCCAACACCTGGCGAGGGGCCATGGCGGTGAGAACCAGCACGCAGGAATTGATGAAGTCATTGGGAGAAGAATAGCCCCAAGGCTTGGTTTCGTAAAGAGCAGACTGGCGCTCTACCACGCCAATCTGCTCTCCTATTTTATCGATAGCCTCACGAATATTACGCTTCCGGTTGCCCAGATTCGTGCCAAGGCTTAAATATACTTTATACATACTTATTCACACTTTTATAAAAACTGTGGATAACTCAGCTTATCTGCTGAATATCAAATACTTTTATATGTACAAAAACTGTTTATTCCACCATTTAGTCTGGAAGTATCAACAGTGAGTCACCGTAGCAACCAAACATATAGCCATTCTTCACAGCCTTCTTGTATGCCTCATACACCAGGTCGTAACCACCAAAGGCAGCGGTACACATCATCAAGGTTGACTCTGGATGATAGAAGTTGGCTACAGCACAATCAGCCAATCCGAAATCGTATGGAGGGAAGATGAACTTATTGGTCCATCCATCAAACTCCTTCATCATTCCGTCTGTACCTACAGCAGTTTCTGTAGCCTTCATTACGCTGGTACCGATGGCACATACGCGATGACCTTCCAGCTTGGTCTTATTCACCAGTTCGCAAGCTTCCTTAGAGATAATCATCTGCTCAGAATCCATCTTGTGCTTGGTAAGGTCCTCAACCTCAATCTCATGGAAGTTGCCCAATCCGCAATGCAGGGTGATGTAAGCCTCGTTGATGCCGTTGATTTCCAAGCGCTTCATCAACTCACGAGAGAAATGAAGACCTGTAGCAGGAGCAGTTACGGCACCCTCCTTCTCAGCGAACACACACTGGAAGTCGTCCATATCATCCTCAGTAGCGTGGTGATCCTCACGGGCATCGATGATATAGCGAGGAAGCGGAGCCTCACCCAATGCAAAGAGCGAACGCTTGAAGACATCGTGATTGCCATCCTCATCATAGAGGAAACGGAGGGTACGGCCACGGCTGGTGGTATTATCGATAACCTCGGCTACCATCTCGTTGACATCATCAAAGAACAGCTTGTTACCGATACGGATCTTGCGCGCAGGCTCTACCAGCACATCCCAAAGGCGCATCTCGGCATTCAGCTCACGGAGCAGGAACACCTCAATCTTGGCATCAGTCTTCTCCTTGGTACCATAAAGGCGCGCTGGGAATACCTTCGTATCATTGAAGATGAAGGTATCACCCTCTTCGAAGTAGTTGACGATATCCTTGAACTGCAGGAATACTGGATTGCCATCAGCATCCACCATATCCTTGCCATTCTCGTCCTTCTTATACATTTCGATGGTTTCAGACTTCTTGTGGAGCACCATGAGTCGAGACTCGTCACGACGGGTAATCTCGAAAGTACGTTCACCACTAGCAGTCTTGACCACACGCTTAGTCTTATGTGGATAAAGTGCCACCTGAGCAGCTGGCAACTTAAAGTTGAATTGTGATAGTTTCATGTGATATTATATCTCCTTTCTTAAGATGATTTACTATTAATGACATTTCTCGAAATTCGAGCCTAGTTGTTGGCAAGGCTGTCTTCTATCTCCTGTGCATCGAGCCATTCCTGGAAATGGTCAAAGTCGATGCAGTTCTCTACCGAGAAGCTTCCTGCCTTGGTACGGCGGAGGGCTGTGAGGAAGGCACCGCTATCCAGGGCACGACCGATGTCGCGTGCCAGCGATCGGATATAAGTACCCTTACCGCAAACCACACGGATGCTTGCCGTCTTCTCCTCATCGTTGTAATCAGTGAGTTCGATTTCATCCACACGCACGGTCTTAGGCTTCAGCTGCACCTCCTCGCCTGCTCTGCGCAGGGCATAAGAACGGTCACCATTCACCTTCACGGCACTATAGGTAGGCGGAACCTGCTGAATCTCACCAACAAACTGCTTCAGCACCTCCTCTACCAGCTCACGGGTGATGTGCTTGGTAGGGTAAGTATGGTTCACACTGTGCTCCTTATCATAGCTTGCTGTGGTAGCACCCAGCTGAAGAGTAGCCGTATATTCCTTGGTATGTGTCTGCAATTGCTCAATCTGCTTGGTACATTTACCCGTGCAGAGCACCAACACACCCGTAGCAAGGGGATCGAGCGTACCGGCATGTCCTATCTTCACCTTGAAGCCGAGTTTCTTGCTGAGCAGATAGCGAACGTGCGCCAGTGCTCCAAAGCTCGACATGCGATAAGGCTTGTCGATGGCTATAATTTCTCCTTTTCTAAAATCCATATTCTTATTTTAGTCAACCATCTGCATATCTACACCGCAAAGGCCGCAGATGATGATGATGAGTCCTACAACGATACGATACCAGCCGAAAGCTGCGAAACCGTACTTGGTGACATAATTGATGAAAAACTTGATGGCGAGAATGGCAACGATGAATGCTACCACTGAACCCAGGAGCAAGGTAACCAGATTGTTGCCCTGAGTGAGCAATGAACCGCCACCATGGCTGATGAGCTTATAAACCTCCAGGCAGGTGGCACCAAACATGGTAGGCACAGCCAGGAAGAATGAGAACTCGGCAGCCGCCTTGCGGGTGAGTCGCTGAGACATACCTCCCACAATGGTTGACATGGAACGAGACACACCCGGAATCATCGCAATACACTGGATGAAACCAATGGTCAAGGCGCGCTTGTAAGTAAGCTTAGTCTGCTCGCTGCCTTTATTGAAAATCTTATCGCAGAAGAGCATGAACACACCACCAATGACAAGCATCCAACCTACCAGCTGCACATTTCCCAGATTTGACTCGATGAAATCATTGAAGGCTAGACCCAATACCACGGCAGGCAGTGTACCAACCACCAGGCGGGCATAGAAATCGAACATCGCCTTCCAATAGGTCTTCTCTCCTGTCTTCACTGCATCCGGATAGAAGAATCTCTTCCAATACAGGCAGATGACAGAAAGAATGGCACCAAACTGGATGATGACAGTGAAGGCGTTGACAAACTTATCCTGGATATCTACACCCAATAAGTTTTCGGCAATAATCATGTGACCTGTACTAGACACTGGCAAGAACTCGGTCAATCCCTCTACGATAGAGATAATGATAGTCTGAATAAAATCCATCTAATTTAAATATGTATATTAACAATAAACTATTAATTGTCTTTCGGCTTGCGTATAACCGCATAGATGATAGAGAGGAAACCAATCAGGGTAACGGTTGGTGCCACTACAATACGGCGAGTACTGAAAATATCAGCATCGAAAGAGTGCTCGTTAGAGCCAGCGCCGCTCATCAGGAGGAAACCGATGATGACAATTGCCATACCAATTGCCAACAAGATGAAGTTCATCTTGTCAAATGCTAAATTCTTCTTATCCATTATATATAATGTTTAATGTGTAATGTTAATGTTTACTTTACAGAAGTTTACTCCTGATCAAATCTTGTAGAGATCTCCCGCCTTCATCTTGAGGAACTTGTTCACCGAGATATTGGCACAGAGAGCCGTAATGATGATACCGAAGAGGAATACCGAACCGCCCGTGATGGCAAGCTCCTGCCAGCCGAGCACATTGACCAGTTCCGGCTCGTGAAGCGACCAGGCATAGAGGCATCCACCGAGGAAACCATCGGCAAGCAAAGCCGCAACTACACCCACCAACACAGCCCTCTTGATGAAAGGCTTACGGATGAAGCCCCAGGATGCACCCACCAGCTTCATGGTATGGATGGAGAATCGGCGGGCATAGATGCCCAGTCTCACCGTATTGTTGATAAGCGAGAACGAGATAAAGGTAAGCAGGGCGGCTACGATAAGAAGGCCGATGCTTATCTTGGTGAGCGAATTGTTCACCTGTTCTATCAGGTCGTGCTGATAACTTACTTCCGTCACGCGCGAGTAGCTTTTCAGCTCCTTGGCTATCCACTTCAGGGAATCATTGTTGGCATAATCCGCCTGTGTCGTGATTTCGATAGATGGCTGGAAAGGGTTCACACCGGCAAATTCGCTAGGATTGGTACCCAGATCGTGGGTAGCCTCCTGCAAAGCCTGTTCCTTGGAGATATAGGTCAGACCTTTCACGTAAGGACGTGCCTTCAGGCGCTTACACATCTGCAAGCCCTCAGGATTGGTAACATCCTGCTCCAGCATCACCTGTACCACTAGGTTCTCCTTGACATAGGAAGAGAGGTTTCTTCCCATCAATACGGAAAAGATGACCAATCCCAACAAAACAAGCACCATGGCGGTGCTGATGCATAAAGTAACGACCTGCAATCCACGATGATTGCGAGGCTTATATTGTTTCTTTCTCATGTTCTATTCTATTTATTTCTGACAGAAAAGGGCGTAATTACCCAAATTGTTTGCAAAGGTACACATAAACGAAGAGATAACAAAATAAAATTGCATTTATTTGCATTTATTCTATTAATTAAGAAGAAAAAAAACAAAGAGACTGAAGATATAAAAAGGGCCGACCTCACGGCCAGCCCTTTCAAGATACTGAGTAAAATTCAAATAGGTATGACTTGAATTTTAACTAAACATAATAGTAAACGAAGGGATTAAACCCTTCCAATCAAAACTACATCTTAGTGATGACACCCTTCTGGGAACTCTCCAGGAACTGGATGATGTTCTGAATCTCCGGACCATCTGGCACCTGATCCTTGATCTGGTTGATGGCATCGAAGAGGGATGTCTGACCATGGAATACCAGTCGGTAGGCATTCGCAATGTGCTTGCGAACCTTCTCGGTAACCTCGGCTGCTTCCATGATGATGGTGTTAGGACCTGCATACTTCACAGGCTTTCCACCAGCAATGATATAAGGAGGAATATCCTTAGAGAAGGTGGTACCTGCCTGAATCATCGCCAGGTCGCCTACTCGGGTCTTGGCGTTCTCTACTACGGATGTTGAGTAGATGATACCGTTACCAATCACGCAGTCGCCTGCAATCTTGGTACCATAACCGAATACGCAACCGTTGCCGATTACGGTATCGTGAGAGATATGGGCACCTTCCATCAGGAAGTTGTTGTTGCCCAGAACGGTCTTGCCACCCTTGTGAGTACCACGGTTGATAACCACATTCTCACGGATGGTATTGTTGTCGCCAATCACTACCTCACTCTCCTCACCGGTAAAGTTGAAATCCTGTGGGAGGGCAGCGATAACGGCTGCCTGGAACACCTTATTGTTATTACCCATGCGAGTACCGTTCATGATGCTCACGAAGGGATAGATGATACAGTTGTCGCCGATGACCACATCGTCCTCGATATAGGCGAATGGATAGATCTTGCAGTTGTCTCCAATCTTAGCCTTTGGAGAAACCTCTGCCTTTGGACTTATTATACTAGCCATAATAATTTAACATTTAACATTTAACACTAAATATTACTTAGCTCCTCCACCCAATGCATAGTAGAGATTAACTACTGCCTGCATCTTGTAGAAGTCATCAGCTACCTTTGAGAGTTGTACGTTGAGCAGTGAAGACTGTGCCTGGATTACCTCAAGGTAAGAACCGCCAGCCTCAGACATCAACTTACGTGTATCCTCTACGTTCTTCTCGAGTACGGCGATGCGCTTAGCCTCCACCTTACCCTTCTCGTCAGAATAGTTGTAGAGCACGAGTGCATTGCTCACCTCGCTACCTGCCTTCAGTACGGTGTTCTGCCAAGTATTGTAAGCCTGCTCATACTGCATCTTAGCCACCTTCAAGCCAGCAATGATTCTACCATTCTGGAAGATTGGCTGAACCAATGAACCAACAGCAGAAAGCAACCACTTACCTGGATTCACAATACCTGCACCAGCAGAGTTGGTGAATGCACCTGTACCAGAGATGGTGATGGATGGATAGAACTTGCTGCGGGCAGTCTCAATGCCATAGAAGCACTGAGCCAGATTCATCTCGGCTGCGTGAACATCGGCACGGTTGTTGAGCAACTGGATGCCTACACCTGTAGAGAATGTTGCAGGAAGATTCTGATTCTCCAGCTTGCCACGGGCGATAGAATGAGCCTGGTCGCCGATGAGAAGACTCAGGGAGTTCTCTGTCTCGCGAATCTGACGCAACAGGTCGGTCTTCTGAGTCAACACTGCATAGTAGTTGCTCTCGGCAGCCTGCACGGAAGTTCCGCGATAACCAAGCTTGGTATCCTTCAATACCTTCATCATCTCCCAGGTATTCTTGGTCAATCCTTCCATATTGTTAACCAGCTCCACCTGCTTGTCGAGCATCAACAAGGTATAATACATGTTGGCGATGTTGGCGATGAGGTTGGTCTTTACAGACACCTGATAGTCCTGCAACTGGAGCAGAGCCATCTGGGCACTGCGCTTCTGAGAGAGCAGGTTGCCGAAGAGGTCAACCATCCAGCTGGCTGTAACAGGCAAGCTGTAAGTCTTGGTAGCAGCGTTACCATCCCAGGAAGCGATAGTTCCCTGAGGAGTGAAAGACAAGGCAGGCACGAATGCCAACTTGGCACACTTCAACTGCTCCTCTGCCATCTTCACGTTCAAAGCCGCATTGAGGAGGTTGACATTGTTGTTCAATCCCTTCTCAATGATCGACTGGAGCTGAGGGTCGGTGAAGACGCTGCGCCAAGGGATGTTGGCGAAGGTAGTAGTATCCTTTACAGCCAAAGTATCTGTATCAGAAGCTACATCGCGAACGATACCGCTGGTCTTCACATCCGGACGCTCATACTTTCCGTAGAGAGTCTTGCAGCTGCTCAGAGAGAGCGCTGCGAGACCCAATATGATGATATTTAAATTCTTTTTCATTATTTCCTTTGAAGTTACATTGCTTTATTACTTCTTCTCGATACCCTTCTTGTGGTGAGCAGCGTTAGCATACTGCACCAACTCGGCAGCAGCCTCCTCGTTCAACTCATCCTCGAACTTCAATGGAGTCAACTTCTCCTGCAACCACTCAAAGACTGCGAAGAGAGCAGGAACCACGAAGATCTGACAGATAGTACCAATCAACATACCACCTACGGCGGCAGCACCCAAAGTCTGGTTACCATTCTTACCTACACCTGATGCGAACATCAGAGGCAACAGACCGATAACCATCGCCAGAGAGGTCATCAGGATAGGACGGAGACGGGCACCGGCACCCAGGATAGCTGAGTACTTGATGGCCATACCCGTACGACGACGCTCGAGGGCGAACTGTACGATCAGGATGGCGTTCTTAGCCAACAGACCGATCAACATAATCAACGAAATCTGCATGTAGATATCGTTAGAGTGACCGAAGATATTGGTGAAGATAAATGCACCTGCCAAACCGAATGGGATAGACAATACTACAGACAGAGGCAAGATGTAACTCTCGTACTGGGCACTCAAGATGAGGTAAACGAATACGATACAGAGTGCGAAAATCAAACCTGTAGAGTTGCTGGACTCAGCCTCAGAACGGGTCAAACCAGAGTACTCATAACCGTAACCCTCTGGCAATGTCTCCTTGGCAACCTCAGCAATCGCCTTCATACCGTCACCGGTAGAGTAACCGCTGTTAGGAGTTACAGATACATCCATAGAGGTAAACAGGTTGAATCGGGTGATATTAGACGGACCATAAACCTTCTTCAAGTTCACGAACTCGCTTACAGGAGACATGGTGCCATCTGCACAACGTACATAAATCTTGCTCAGATCGTCTGGACGCATACGACTCTCAGGTCCAGCCTGAATCATCACACGGTAGAGCTTACCGTAGGCATTGAAGTTAGATGCGTAGAGACCACCGAGATAACCCTGCATGACAGACAATACTGTTGATGGAGAGATACCAGCCTGCTTGGTCTTGGCAACATCTACATCCACCATATACTGAGGATAGTTAGGGTTGTACTGAGTCTGGGCAGTCTGAATCTCAGGACGCTTGTTCAACTCAGCCAGGAACTTCTTCACATTATCAAAGAACTTATTCAAGTCGCCACCGGTCTTATCCTGCATGGTCATAGTAATACCATTCTGCATGGAGAAACCGGAAATCATAGGTGGAGCGAAGGCAAGAACCTGTGCATCCTTGATGGCAGCAGTCTGCTTGTAAATCATACCCAATACAGAAGTATATTCCATTGGGTTGACAAACAGCGCCTCGATACCGCCACCTGTACAAGCCTCCTTGATACGGTGGAAGAATCCACCCGGACGCTCCTCGAAAGGCTTCAGCTTCACGATGATGGTACCCTGGTTAGAACCGGCACCACCGATAAAGCTATAACCCATGATGGCGTTACGGGTTGCGATGGCTGGGTTGCTAGCCAGCATCTTATCTACCTGCTTTACCACCTCTGCAGTACGTTCCTGAGAAGTACCAGGAGCTGTAGAGATACAAGCGAAGATAGTACCGGTATCCTCATCAGGCACCAGACCCGTCTTGGTAGTACCCATCAGGGCAACCAAACCTACGATACTGACAGCCACCAGGCTACCAGCGATGATGCCATGGTTGATAACCCACTTGACACCACCCTTATACTTATTGGTAATCTTATCAAACTGATAGTTGAATCCAGCGTGGAATCGGTCCACGAAAGACATCTTCTTCTCGTGACCCTCCTCGTGTGGCTTCAGCAACACGGCACAGAGTGCAGGAGACAGAGTCAACGCATTGATAGCCGAAATAACGATAGATACCGCCATGGTTACACCGAACTCACGGTAGAAGTAACCGGAAGTACCACCGATGAATGATACAGGAACGAACACGGCAGACATCACCAATGTAATAGAGATGATGGCGCTGGAAATTTCGTTCATCGCATCGATAGCTGCAGTAAGGGCACTCTTGTAACCCTGGTCGAGCTTGGCGTGAACCGCCTCGACCACCACAATGGCATCATCGACCACAATCGCAATAGCCAGCAGCAGGGCTGACAGCGTAAGCAGGTTGATGGAGAATCCGAAGATCCAAAGGAAGAGGAACGTACCGACCAAAGCCACAGGCACGGCAATCATAGGAATCAGCGTAGAACGGAAGTCCTGCAAGAAGATATACACTACGATGAACACCAGTACCAGGGTGATGATCAAGGTGAAGATAACCTCCTCGATAGATGCGAACAAGAACTCGGTAACATCCATCAGGACGACATTCTTCAACCCAGGAGGATAACTCTTCTCCAGTTCATCCAACGTCTTCTTTACGTCGCTTGCAATCTGGGTAGCGTTGGAACCGGCAATCTGCTGGACCATACCCAGCACGGCAGGCTGACCATCATTGAGCAGGTTTACGTTATACTGCAAACCACCCAACTCAACCTTGGCAATTTCGCCCAGACGGAGAGTCTGACCGGAAGTATTGCTCTTGATGAGGATGTTCTCATACTCCAATGGAGTCTTCAAACGACCCTTGTAACGCAAGGTATATTCATACTGCATATCAGAACTCTCACCAAAGCTACCAGGGGCAGCCTCGATATTCTGCTCTGCCAAAGCCTGAGAAACATCAGAAGGAACCAGTCCGAACTCCTTCATCTTCTCTGGCTTCAACCAGATACGCATAGAGTAGTTACGGGTAGAAGGGCTCTGCACATCACCCACACCATTGATACGCTTCAACTGAGGAATGACGTTGATCAGGGCGTAGTTGGTAACAAACTGGTCATCGTAACGGCCATCGTCTGTAGTCAGAGCGAACATGATGACGTTGGAACTCTGACGTTTGGTAACGGTGACACCCACCTTGGTAACCTCGGCAGGCAACAGAGACTGTGCCTGAGACACACGGTTCTGTACATTCACCGCAGCCATATCAGGGTCAGAACCCTGCTTGAAGTAAACGGTGATTTGAGCCATACCAGAGTTAGACGCAGAAGAGGTCATGTAAGTCATGTTCTCCACACCGTTGATACTTTCCTCCAGCGGAGCAACGACTGAGTTCAACACCGTCTGGGCATCTGCACCCGTATAGGTAGCAGTTACCGTGATGGTAGGCGGCGCGATATTCGGATACTGCTCGATAGGCAGCGATACCAAGCCGATAATACCCAGCAAGACGAAGAAGATGGAAACCACCGTCGAAAGTACCGGGCGCTTTATAAAGTTTGTAAATGACATAATTTACTATTTTTCTTTATACCTTAATATATATTACTTCTTGCCGCCCATAGCAGTAGCGAATGCATGAGCATTGTCCTGAGATTCACTCAACTTGGCAGCCTCTGCAATCTTCTGGTTGTAACGATCCAGAGTGATAGGCTTGATCTGTTGACCATCGGTCAACTTAGTAATACCCTTCAATACGATGCGGTCGCCTACATGAAGACCTGCAGTTACGATATAGTTCTTGCCATCATCCTGTGGATTTACCTTAATCTCAGAATACTTCACCTTGTTATCCTTGGTTACAATGTAAACGAAGATCTTATCCTGCACCTGAGAGCAAGCCTCCTGAGGAATGACGACAGCACTGTTCTGATCATTAGGAACAACGATAGAACCTGCACCACCACTCTTCAGCAACTTCTCTGGGTTAGGGAAGTGAGCGATGAGAGAGATAGAACCGGAAGTAGCATCGATGACACCACTCATCTTAACCACCTTACCTGGATGATTATAGATAGAACCGTCTGCCAACTGCAACTTAACTGCAGGGAATGCAGCAATAGCAGCCTGAACGCTACCATTGGTCTTAGACATGCTCAAAATCTGAGACTCAGAGAGTGAGAAGAATACCTCCATGGTGCTGATGTTGGAAACGGTAGTCAAAGCCTGGCCAGAAGCGCTGACCAAAGCACCTACCTTGAAAGGAAGGCTACCTACAACACCGGCTGAAGGGCTGGTAACGGTACACCAAGCCAACTGCTCACGGGCTGAAGCCAGAGCAGCCTCTGCCTGAGCTACCTGTGCCTTAGCGGTTGCATAGCCGTTAGCTGCTGTAGAAAGTTCATATTCACCGATAATCTTGCTATCATACAACTTCTTATTGTTCTGGTAAGTCAACTTTGCTGTGTTAGCCTGAGCCTTGGCAGTATTGACAGCGGCAGCAGCTGAACGGACAGCAGCCTGATAGGTCTCGCTATCGATAGAGAACAAAGCCTGACCTGCTGAAACAGTCTGACCCTCATGTACAAAAACCTTTGTAATGAAGCCAGAAACCTTAGGACGAACCTCTACATCCTGAATACCCTTGATGGTAGCAGGATAGGTAGTCTGCAATGCGGCGCTGGAAGTGCCGATGGTAGCCACGGCAAACTCATCATCGCCGAAGTCTGGTAAACCACCCTTCTTACTTCCACCACATGATGTCAAAGCAGCAAGAACACAAACTGCTGCAACAAACAAAACGTTTTTAATTTTCATACCTATTTATATTATAATTTATTATTTTATGTCATACCTTATTATATATACCGCCCTCTGACGGAAACTGAAACAATGCTTTTAGTTTTAAAAAGCGGTGCAAAATTACGAATAATAAACGAATAACGGCTCGCAGGGAGCCGTTATTTAACAAAAATTATTCTCTGTTTAAGTTTTCTGCCATATTCAGCCCCATATCCTGGGCTTTCTTCATCAGAAGTTCCATCAGCGGCTCGCGCTCGTTAGCCACCTTGTTGTCCAGCACGGCATCCTTGAGATACTGCTTCAGTACGCCTACTTCGCGGCATGGCTTGAGCTGGAACATCTCCATGATTTCATTGCCGTCGATACATGGCTGGAGCAGTCGCTTGTAGTCACGATCCTGAAGATCTACCAGTTTTTCGCGCACCATCTTGAAGTTATCCAGGAATCGCTGCTTGCGCACCTGATTCTTGCTGGTGATATCAGCCTCGCAAAGCGTCATCAGGTCGTTGATGTCATCACCGGCATCATTCAGCAATCGGCGCACGGCGCTATCAGTCACCTCTTCATCCGCTATCACAATCGGACGCATGTGGAGCTCCACCAGTTTCTGCACATACTTCATCTTGGCATCCATCGGCAGTTTCATGCGGCGGAAGATGTTAGGAATCATCTTGGCACCGATGATGTTATGGCTGTAGAAAGTCCATCCGATGTTGTTGTCCCATCGCTTGCTCCTCGGCTTGCCTATATCATGGAAGAGGGCAGCCCAGCGGAGCCAGAGGTTATCGCTGTGCTTGCACACATTCTCCAAAACCTCCATCGTATGGTCGTAATTGTTCTTGTGGGCTTTTCCGTTGCGGGTCTCCACCTTATCCATCGCCACCAGTTCCGGCAGGATGAGATCGAGCAGTCCGGTATCCTTCAGATAATAGAAGCCGCTGCTGGGATGCTTGGAGAGCATGATCTTGTTCATCTCGTCGCAGATACGCTCGCCACTGATAATCTTCAGTCGTTCGGCATTGCGAGAGAGAGCGGCATAAGTCTCATCTTCTATCTGGAAATTGAGCTGGGTAGCAAAACGTACACATCTCATCATACGGAGCGGATCATCAGAAAAGGTGATATCCGGATCGAGCGGAGTGGCGATGATGCCATCTTCCAGGTCATAGACACCATCAAACGGATCGACAAGTTCGCCAAAACGTTCCTTGTTCAGGCAGACCGCCATTGCATTGATGGTGAAGTCGCGGCGGTTCTGGTCATCCTCCAGGGTTCCATCCTCTACAATCGGCTTGCGCGAATCACGGTTGTAACTTTCCTTTCGTGCTCCCACGAACTCCACTTCTGTATCCTTATACTTAACCTGTGCGGTTCCGAAATTTCGGAACACCGAGAGATGTGCCTTCTTGCCCAGCTTCTTCTTGAGGGCAGAAGCCACCTCAATTCCGCTCCCCACCACCACGACATCAATGTCATTGGAAGGGCGCTCCAGGAAGAGGTCGCGCACATATCCACCTACTACATAGCATTCCACAGACAGCGCATCCGCCGCCTCTGAAATCTCGTGAAAAATATCCTTATCTAGTATTTGCGCCAGTTCGGCATTGGTCAAATTTCTCATACTCATTTAATTTCGGGGTGCAAAGTTACTGCAAATCGAAGACAATACAAAATAAAAAAGCACTTTTTTTATTTTTATTGTTGAGATGCAGCGTAACTTGTCTAAAGTTACTGCAAATAATGTAAAATACAAAATAAATATTTGGCTATTTCATAATAAATGCGTAAATTTGCACCGAATTTCGAAATTATTATGGCAGATTTATTGAAAACAGAACAGCAGTTTAAAGTTGTTATGGGAGAATGCAGGGCATTATTTGAGAAGAAGCTTCACGATTATGGAGCCTCTTGGAGAATCCTGCGTCCATCTTCCTTAACCGACCAACTCTATATCAAGGCGAAGCGCATCCGCTCGCTTGAAATCAAGAAAGAATCTCTCGTAGGCGAAGGCATCCGTCCGGAGTTTATCGCGCTTATTAATTATGGTATCGTAGGACTCATCCAGCTGGAAAAGCCATTCGTGGATGAAGTGGATATGACACCGGAAGAGGCAATGAAGCTCTACGACAAGCATGCCCAGGAAGCCCTGGAACTGATGCTCAAGAAGAATCACGACTACGACGAGGCCTGGCGATCGATGCGAGTGAGCAGCTATACCGACTTTATTCTCACCAAGATACAACGAGTAAAGGAAATCGAGGATATCGCAGGAGCTACTCTCGTATCAGAAGGCATTGATGCCAACTATATGGACATCATCAACTACGCAGTTTTCGGTGCCATCAAAATGGGAGAAAAGTAAGAAGGCTCATTCTATAATAAGAAGGTTCATTCTATCAGGTAAAAGAGGAAAATGATATGACGGCAAAGCAGATTATAACAAAAACAGCGGTGAATATCGGGCGACTGCTCGTGGCTGTAACCTTCATCTTCTCAGGATTCGTGAAGGGAATGGATCCACTGGGCACACAATACAAGATAACCGATTATCTGGAAGCGCTGCATATCGACTGGATGTTTCCCGACTGGAGCACCCTGGTGATGTCGGTATTGCTTGCCACTGCTGAATTTGCCATCGGTATCTTCCTTCTCTTCGCCATCCGACGGAGACTGACGAGCAAGATTACCCTTGCCGTGATGATCGTGATGACGCTGATTACACTCTGGATCGTCATCGCAGACCCAGTAAAGGATTGCGGATGCTTCGGTGATGCCGTAGTGCTCACCAATATGGAGACATTCATCAAGAACATCATCCTCCTGATATTTGCCATCCTGATCTGGAGAAAGCCGCTGGAGATGCCGAGACTCATTTCGAGACAGACACAGTGGGTGGTAATCAACTACACCTTCCTCTTCTCCATCGTGATGAGCACCTGGAGCCTGTGGTATCTGCCGCAGTTCGACTTCCGCCCTTATCACATCGGCGCCAACATAGCCAAGGGTATGGAGATTCCGAAGGGAGCCAAGCAGCCGAAGTTTGACACCACCTTCATCCTGGAGAAGAACGGCGAACGGAAGGAGTTTACGATAGACAACTATCCCGACTCTACCTGGACCTTCATCGACAGCAAGACGGTGCAGACGGAAGAAGGCTACGTGCCTCCTATCCACGACTTCAGCATAGAAGATATGAAGACGGGCGAAGACATCACCCAGGAAGTGATTCACCGCAAGGGCTACACCTTCCTGCTCATCTCGCCACATCTCGACTTTGCCGATGACAGCAACTTCGGAAGCATCGATGAAATATACGAGTATGCCACCGACCATGGATATCCATTCCTCTGCCTTACGGCAAGTACGGAGAAAGCCATCAGGCACTGGCAAGACATCACGGGAGCAGAATATCCCTTCTATATCACAGACGAGACGACGCTGAAGACCGTGATACGCAGCAACCCGGGACTCCTGCTGCTGAAAGACGGAACCATCATCCGAAAATGGAGCCACAACGACCTGCCTGGCATGGAAGAGATAGCAGGCAAGCCGCTGGAACAGACCGAGATAGGCAAGATGCCGGAAGTAAGTGCCGCCAAGAAGATAGCCGGCATCATCTCCTGGTTTGTCATCCCGCTGGTACTCCTTACCATCGCCGACCGGCTTTGGGCATGGGGTGCCTGGATCAGAAAGAAAGAGAATTCAAACAGAATATTATCAACTTTTAAAAAGAAAAGAAAAATGAGAAAGAAAATTGTAGCAGGTAACTGGAAAATGAACATGAACCTGCAGGACGGTGTTGCTCTCGCTAAGGAGATCAACGAGGCATTGGTAGCTGACAAGCCAAACTGTGACGTAATCATCTGTACTCCATTCATCCACTTGGCTTCTGTAGCTCAGGTTTTGGATTCAAAGGTAGTAGGTCTTGGTGCAGAGAACTGCGCTGACAAGGCTAAGGGTGCTTTCACAGGTGAGGTTTCAGCTGAGATGGTAAAGAGCACAGGTGCTCAGTACGTTATCCTCGGTCACTCAGAGCGTCGTCAGTACTATGGCGAGACTGCAGAGATCTTGAAGGAGAAGGTAGAGTTGGCTTTGGCTAACGGTTTGAAGGTTATCTTCTGCTGCGGTGAGACTCTCGAGGAGCGTGAGGCTGAGAAGCAGAACGAGGTTGTTAAGGCTGAGTTGGAGGGTTCAGTATTCCACTTGAGCGCTGACGCTTGGAAGAACATCATCCTCGCTTACGAGCCAATCTGGGCTATCGGTACAGGTAAGACTGCTACTTCTGACCAGGCTGAGGAGATGTTGGCATACATCCGCTCTATCGTAGCTGAGAAGTATGGCAACGAGGCTGCTGAGGAGACATCTATCCTCTACGGTGGTAGCTGCAAGGCTAGCAACGCTCCTGAGCTCTTCGCTAAGCCAAACATCGACGGTGGTTTGATCGGTGGTGCTTCTTTGAAGGCTGCTGATTTCAAGGGTATCATCGACGCTTGGAAGAAGTAATCTCACAAGGATATTTACCAAAGGGGATGCCTTCTTTCATGGGGGCATCCCTTTCCCTATCTTAATAGGATGACAGAAACAGATTGCTGACACATTATATATTAATAAAAGGTATATATATATTAAATAAGGTATAGTCATGAAACAATTCGTCACATTATTGATTTTCATCCTCTGCTCATCTATCCAGATGAATGCGCAGACTTACTTGGATCATCTCAAGCAGAAGAATCCAGGACAGGGTGTCGTGACCGTACACCAAAGCAAGGCTATCGACGAATTGGTGAACGGAAAACAGATTCCAACCAATACGAATCAGGTGAATCCACAGGACGATAAGACTAAGACTACCCCACAACCACAGAAGAAACCAACAGATACTCAGCATAAAGAAGTAACTCCAGCTGCCCAGCACAAGCAGACTCCGGACTCTCACAAGCAGACTCCAGACTCGCTCAAGAAGGCCGAGCCACAGCACGAAACTGCCAAGGAGAAACAGCATGGAAACAATGCACAGAAGGCTGAGACACATCAGGAAGAAACCGAGATGCCTGTAGTGGACATGCGCAAGAAGATAATGCGCAGAAGCTATAAGGTTACAGGATATAGAGTACAGATCTTTGCCGGAGGTAACTCACGCAACGACCGACTGAAGGCTGAACAGACGGGTAACAACATCAAGATGAAGTTCCCAGACCAGCCTGTATATGTGCACTTCTACTCGCCAAGATGGATTTGCCGCATGGGCAACTTCCGCGAACTGGGTGAGGCAAAGAAGGTGCTTGCCAAGGTGAGAGCCCTGGGATACAGACAGGCATGCCTGGTAAAGGGACAGATTACAGTACAGTATTAAAGTGAAGAGTGAAGAATTCAACAGTCTTACTATTCATAAAGTTCAAAATTCAAAGTAAATAAGATATGAATCCAGAAACAGAATTTCGCGAGGGATTGGATGAACTCGCAGGACACTATAAGGAAGTATTGAAGCTCCTGGGTGAAGACACAGAGCGCGAAGGACTTGTCAAGACTCCTATGCGCGTAGCCAAGGCGATGCAGATATTGACCCGCGGCTACTATCAGGATGCCCACAAGGTATTGACAGATGCCCTCTTTGAGGAGAAATACGACCAGATGGTCATTGTGAAGGACATTGATTTCTTCTCCCTCTGCGAGCATCACATGCTGCCTTTCTATGGCAAGGTACACGTGGCTTACATCCCTAACGGCAAGATTACCGGACTGAGCAAGATTGCCCGCGTGGTAGATATCTTCAGCCACCGCCTTCAGGTGCAGGAGCGCCTTACCCAGCAGATCAAGGACTGCATCCAGGAGACCTTGAATCCTCAGGGTGTGATGGTGGTGATAGAAGCTAAGCACATGTGCATGCAGATGCGTGGCGTGGAGAAGCAGAACTCCATCACTACTACCAGCGATTACAGCGGCGTATTCAATTCACTGAACACCCGTCAGGAGTTCATGAGCCTGCTCAGAGGTGAGAGCAAGAGAATCTAAATAAGTTCAAAGTAATATGAAGTTTATATCCTGGAACGTGAATGGCCTGCGTGCTTGCGTGGGCAAGGATTTCGAGAGCCAATTCAAGGCGCTCGATGCCGACTTCTTCTGCCTGCAGGAGACCAAGATGCAGGAAGGTCAGCTCGACCTGAAGTTCGAGGGCTACGAAAGCTACTGGAACTATGCCGAGAAGAAGGGATATTCGGGCACAGCCATCTATACCCGCCACCAGCCACTGAGCGTGAGCTACGGTATGGGCGTGGAGGAGCACGACCACGAAGGAAGAGTCATCACCCTGGAGTATGACAACTTCTATCTCGTAACCTGCTATACCCCGAACTCCCAGACCGAGTTGAAGCGACTGGATTACCGTATGACCTGGGAAGATGATTTCCGCAAGTTCCTGAAGGCCTTGGATGCCAAGAAGCCTGTGGTGGTCTGCGGCGACCTGAACGTGGCACATCAGGAGATAGATATCAAGAATCCGAAGACCAACCGTCGCAATGCCGGTTTTACCGACGAGGAGCGCGAGAAGATGACCGAGCTTCTGAACGACGGCTTTACAGATACCTTCCGCTATCTGCATCCCGAAGAGGTTACCTATTCGTGGTGGTCATACCGGTTCAAGGCACGCGAGAAGAATGCCGGCTGGCGTATCGACTACTTCCTGGTATCCGACCGCTTGAGAGAACAGATTACAGAAGCCAAGATTCATACCGACATCATGGGCAGCGACCACTGCCCGATAGAGGTTGACCTGGCACTCTAAATATTGAAAAAAGGTCTGGCGAATATCATCGCCAGACCTTTTTTCAGTTATGCATATATCAGAAAAATAAAGGGGATGTACCTTCCTCCCGGAAGCCATCCCCATATTGGTCATATCAACATAAAATTTTAATTTATATAAGAGAGATTTTTCTATTAATTTAAGAGAGATTTTCAATTCTAGTGATCTTCTATTCTAGAGATCTTCTACATCAAAGACTGAATCTCAGAGAGATTTCTCTTCTCAGTGGTACCATCCTTGTATGTTATCATGAAGTAATTGTGGATAGACTTGCCATTCTTGAACTGAACAACAGCCACGCCACCTTCACGGAGCTGGAGAGTGAAGTATCCCTCACGCTTACCGTTAACATACTTTCCGTGCCACTTCTCCTTACCATTCTTGTAGTAAGTGGTAACCTCACCATTGAAGATCGTATTGCGGTCGTTACCGAGATCGATGAAGCTGTATCCACCCTCGGCACGAAGATTACCGTTCATATAGAAGTCCTGGAACACATCCTTCTTATTGATGCCAGCGCCGGTAGTCATCAGCAATCTGTAATAACTAGCCTGATCTGCACTAGCCACATTACTCATATTTTCTGCATAGAAAATAGTGTCTGCTACTACTGTTGCATTCTCTACGCGCTTGCGACCGAAAGTAGCTACGGTCATGAGAGCCATCAATGAGAATAATATAATTCGTTTCATATTCTTTATTTTTAGATTGTTACTTATTGCTTGTTGTTTCTTTTTTCTGATGCAAAGATACTACAAATTCCGGTAAGTTGTATCATTCCTTAACGCTATTTTATCTTATTTTTGGGGTCGGTTTTACTTTTTGAAAGAAAACGCACACAAAATTACAATTTGACATTTTAGGGGGTCGTTTTTTACACTTTGAAATAGACATAACTCAATATACCCCCATAACACCCCTATCTCGTTTACATATTGATAGCAAGAGACAGAAACAGAGCACGGCAGCCTATGCTTTTTTTTGAGATATTTTGAAAACTTTTCGCAAGAAAACTAGCGTATATACTTTTTATTTTGTACTTTTGCACTAAAATATATATAATATAAGGTACGCGTATGATAAAATATACCATCAAGGCACCAAGCCAACTGAACGCAAGTATCAACTTGCCAGCATCCAAGAGTATCAGCAACCGAGCTCTCGTAATCAGTGCGATGGCTGGAAGCCATATCCAACCCGACAACTTGAGCGACTGCGATGACACGGAAGTAATCGTTGCAGCCCTTCAGAATATGCCAGAGGTCATCAACATCAAGGCAGCCGGCACAGCCATGCGTTTCATGACCGCCTATCTCTCTGCCACCCCTGGCGAACATACCATCACGGGCACCGAGCGCATGCAGAACCGTCCTATCGGCATCCTCGTAGATGCCCTGCGCTATCTGGGCGCCGACATCACCTATGAGAAGAAGGAAGGTTATCCCCCACTCCACATCCGAGGCAAGGCGCTGGAAGGCGGTCACCTGGAGGTAGTGGGCAATATCAGTTCGCAATACATCTCGGCGCTTCTGATGATCGGTCCGATTCTGAAGAACGGACTGGAACTGAAGTTGACAGGAGAGATTGCATCCCGCCCTTACATCGACCTTACCCTCTGGACGATGAAGGAATATGGTGCCGATGCCGACTGGACGGATATGGACACCATCACCGTGAAGCCACAGCCTTACAAGGAGACATCTTATATGATAGAGAACGACTGGAGTGCTTCTTCCTACTGGTATGAGATGATGGCACTGAATGGCAACATCGACTCCAGAATCCAGCTCGAAGGCTTGATGGACTGCTCGAAGCAGGGAGATTCCGTGGTGAAATACATCTTCAGTCTGCTGGGAGTGAAAAGTGAATTCGAGAACCATGATCATCTTACGGATGTTATGCTGAAGGCGAACCGCTGTCTTCTGCCGAAATTCGAATACGATTTCTCCGGTTCTCCTGATTTGGCTCAGACCATCGTGGTAGCCTGCTGTGCCTTGGGTGTAAAGTTCAGGTTCACGGGTCTTGCCAGCTTGAAGATCAAGGAGACCGACCGCATCGAGGCACTGAAGACAGAGTTGAAGAAGGTGGGCTATGTCATCCACGATGAAAACGACAACACTCTGTATTGGAATGGCGAAACCTGCGAACCTTCATTTGCTCCAATCGATACCTACGAGGATCATCGTATGGCGATGGCATTCGCCCCTCTCGCCTTCAAGTTCCCTCAGATTGAGATCAATAATCCGGAGGTAGTGAGCAAATCCTATCCTCATTATTGGGAAGACCTGAAGAAAGTAAGGTTTGAGATTATTGAGAGTGAAGAATGAAGCGTGAAGAATTCAACAACCTTTGCTAATTATAAAGTTTAAAGCTCAAAGTTCAAAATTCAAAGTTCGAAGTAAATGCTATACTTGATTTTAGCCCTGGTGGCATTAGGCCTGATAAGCGCCATATTCGGAATCGTATCTCACCGCAGGGGAGAGGACGAGGAGCCTCTGCAGGAAGGCGTATCGTGCAACACCTGCAACGGTGAGAACTCGAAGTGCGAGCAGGAGTGCATGATGGAAGCCGCCACCAAAGAAATAGAATATTACGATGATGAGGATCTCGACCGCTTTGCCGGTCGGGATGCCGATGCCTATACCGATGAGGAGGTTGAGGAATTCTCGGAAGTGCTCTATACCATGCAGCCGGAAGAAGTGGCTGGATGGAACAGAAGCCTGATACTGAGAGGCATCAACCTGCCCAACCAACTGAAGGATGAAGTCATCGGCTTTTTAAGCTAGAAATTTGCAGCTCTAAGATCAGCAGCTTTGCCAATCATAAAGTTCAAAGTAAACGCATGGATATACTACAATATACATTTTTCCAAAACGCACTGATAGGCGCCTTTCTGGCAAGCATCCTGTGCGGCTTTATCGGAACCTACATCGTTACCCGCCGATTGGTATTCATCAGCGGCGGCATCACCCATGCCTCTTTCGGAGGCATCGGCATCGGCGTGTTTACAGGAATCAATCCGATACTCTCCGCCATGGTTTTCGCCATACTCAGCGCCTTCGGAGTGCAATGGATATCACGCAAGAAAGATGTGCGAAAGGATTCCGCCATCGCCATGTTCTGGACCCTGGGAATGAGCGTGGGCATCATCTGCTGTTTCCTGACTCCAGGATTCATGCCCGACCTGCCCTCCTTCCTCTTCGGAAGCATCCTTGCCATCGACAGCGCAGACCTGTGGCTGCTGGGCGGACTCGCCCTCATCGTAGCCCTCCTCTTCACCTTTCTCCTGCGCCCTATCCAGAACATCGCATTCGACAGTACCTTCGCCCGTTCGCAGCACCTGCCGGTTACAGCCATCGAATACCTGATGATGACGCTCATCGCCATGACCATCGTGGCTACACTGAAAATGGTGGGCATCGTGCTCGCCATCAGTCTGCTCACCATTCCGCAGATGACCGCCAACCTCTTCACCTACAATTACAGGCAGATGATATGGGCAAGCATCATCCTGGGATGGATAGACTGCATCGCCGGTCTCTACATCAGTTATCTGCTCAACGTGCCATCGGGTGCCACCATCATCTTCATCAGCATCGTGGTATTCGCACTCGCCAAAATCGTCCTGGGCATCAGGAGAAAGATGCCAGATAAACAATAGAAAACATGAAAGGCAAAAGCCCCATCCAGCTCCTTTTTCTGATAGGACTCGCTGTGATTGCAGCGATCCTTACGGGATGCTCTACGCAGAAGAATACGGCGCAGAGCAGGTGGTGGCATGCCTTTAATGCCCGATACAATACCTATTATAATGGTACCGTGGCTTATATCGACGGGGCGCTGGAGAAGGAAGAAGGCAACCGGGACAACTTTACGGAGCAGATTCCGCTCTATACCGTAGGCAACAGGAACAGCCGCGATCTGGGTAAAGCCAACTTCGACCGTGCCATCGAGAAATGCGAGAAAGCCATCCACCAGCACAGCATCAAGCGCCGCCCCGTATGGGAACCCGGCAAGAGAAAGACGGCGAAAGATATCGAATGGCTCAGTCGCAGGGAATACAATCCGTTTTTATGGAAAGCGTGGATGCTGATGGGCCGTTCGCAATTCCAGAAGGGGGATTTCGAGGGGGCTGCTGCCACCTTCGCCTATATGAGCCGCCTTTACGCCACCCAGCCTGCCATCTACGGCAAGGCACGCGCCTGGCTTGCCAAATGCTATATCGAGCTGGGATGGACCTACGATGCAGAAGATGTGATCCGAAACATCCAGCGCGATTCCATCCACTGGCGTGCCCAGAAGGAATGGGATTATGCCTTCGCCGATTACTATATCCACACGGGTGATGCCCGGAAGGCGATTCCCTATCTCAGGAAGGTGATAAGCCATGAGATGCGACACAAGCAGAAAGCCCGCCAGTGGTATCTGATGGGACAGTTGCAGGCTTCCATCGGCAACCAGCAGGAGGCTTATCAGGCTTTCCGCCACGTCATCCGGCTCAATCCGCCCTACGAACTGGAGTTTAATGCCCGCATCGCCATCACCGAGGTCTTGGCTTCGGGCAACAGCAGGAAGATGATCAGCCGACTCAAGCGCATGGCGGCATCGGATAAGAACAAGGAATATCAGGACCAGGTATATTATGCCATCGGCAATATCCACCTGGCCCAGAAAGATACCCTGCGTGCCATCTATGCCTACGAAAAAGGCAACCGGAAGGCTACCCGAAACGGTATAGAGAAGGGTGTACTCCTGCTGCGTCTGGGCAATCTGTATTGGGAAACCGGGCGATATGCGGATGCCAAGCGCTGCTATGGCGAAGCAATCGGCTTGCTCGATCAGGACAGAAAGGATTATCCGCAACTGGCTCATCGCTCCAAGGTGCTGGACGAACTGGTGCCTTATACCGATGCCATCGCCCTCCAGGATTCCCTGCAGTCTCTTGCCAAAATGGACGAGAGACACAGGAATGCAGCCATCGACCGTGTGATAGCTGCCCTGAAAAGAAAGGAGAAAGAGGAAGAAAGAAGGAGATGGGAAGACGGTGCTGAGATGAATTCGGAATATGAAGGAGGAGTTGATGGGAATGGTTCCGGGAATGATTCCGGAAACGGATTCGGGAATGGTTCCAGAAACGGATTCGGGAATGCATCAGGAAACGGATTCGGGAACACCAATACCTGGTATTTCTATTCCCCTGTAGCAGTAAGCCAGGGTAAGGCGCTCTTCGAGAAACTCTGGGGCAAGCGAAAGAACCTTGACAACTGGCAGCGAATCAACAAAACAGTTGTAGCTTCGGCACAAGAAACGGATATCGCTCAAGGAACAGATTCCGAGCTAAGAACAGATTCCGAGCAAGGAACATCTTCAGCACAGAGAACAGATTCCGAGCAAGGAACGACTTCTGATCAAGATTCCAAGCTTCAGCCTGATGCATCACGAGAATCTCTATCCCATTCTTTATCCCAGAAAGAATCCGGCAAGCCATCTGCCGATAGCGCCAGCCTCGACCCTCATCAGCGGGCTTATTATCTGGCTCAGATTCCGTTCACCCCAGAGCAGATGTCAGCGAGCAACCAGCTCCTGGCGAATGGCTTATACCATGCCGGAATCATCTTCAAGGACCGGCTCGACAACCTGACGCAGAGCGAGAAGATGCTGCTCCGACTAGTGGACAACTACCCGGATTTCAAGCATCTCGACGAAGCCTATTACCATCTGTATCTGCTTTATTCCCGAAAGAAGCAAACTCAGATGGCGAACAGTTATGTCGATAAATTAAAGAAGGATTACCCTAAAAGCCAGTTCACAGCCCTCCTCTCCGACCCTTACTATCTGGAGAATGCGAGGATGGGTGTACACATCGAAGATTCCATCTACACCCTCACCTATCAGGCATTCAAGGAAGGTAAGTACGAGGTGGTGATGCACAACTCGGAAATATCAGACAAGCGGTTCCCTACTGGCGCCAACCGCGACAAGTTCCTCTTCATCAGCGGAATGACCCAGCTCAACGAGGGCAAGGTTTCCGAATGTCTGGAAAAGATGAACCAGGTAATAGCGCAATATCCCAACAGCCGGTTGAGCGAGATGGCGGGAATGATCGTAAACGGCGTGAATGCCGGAAGACGACTCTACGGCGGAAAGTTCGACCTGAGCAATGTCTGGGCGAAACGCAGCGATGTACTCAGTTCCCAGGACTCCACCCGGCAGAAAGGATTCTCAGCCGACCGCAACGACCGGTTTGTCTTCCTGCTCGCCTACAGTCCAGATTCCGTCAACGAAAACCAGCTGCTCTTCGAGGTAGCCAAGTATAACTTCACCACCTATATGGCGCGCAATTTCGACATCAGCATCGAAGACCTCCAGGGGTTGCATCGCCTGCAGGTAAGCGGTTTCCAGAACTACGACGAGGCGCGCCAGTATGCCAACGAGCTGCATCAGCAAGCCGGCATCCTCCGTCTGATTTCCAAGGCGAGAAGCTACGTGATCAGCGAGCCGAACCTCGAACTTCTGGGCAAAAATCTCTCGTATGATGATTACGACAAGTTCTATACCCGCCACTTTGCACCGCTGAAGATCAGCAAGATGCGCCTGCTGATGGAGCCAACGGAAATCGTAGTGGATAAGGATTCCCAGAAGGAGGAAGATGCTCTGGAGGAAGAAAATGATTCTCAGAAGAAGAATCCTGAAGATAATGGAATCGATATCGAGGGTCAGCCCGCAGAAGATACCGATACCGGCATCTACTTCGATGACTCGAATGCCCCAGAATCTGAAGCCGATGATGAATACATCGAGCTGGATGGATTCTAATCACGCAAGAAAGCTCTAGCGGCAAGGAAGCCGTTAGAGCGAACAGAAGAAGGTAACCAGGAACGGCACGGAGAAATCTACGCAGAAGCCGTGGAAGATGGAAACGATGATGAAGCTCTCGCCCGAATAGCGGGTGATGATAGGCAACGTGGTATCCATCGTGGTGGCTCCACCTACGCTGATAGGTGCCAGCTTGCCGAAATACTTCGCCAGCAGGGGCGCACCAAGAAGGGTGAGAATCTCACGGAAGATATTGGCAAGCAGGGCGATGGTTCCCAGCTCGGCACCCCGATACTGCGTGATGAAGATGCTCGACAATGAGTAGTATCCGAAGCCCGAACCGATGGCGAGACAGTCGGAGAGCTGACGGTGTCCCAGTATCAAGGAGGCAGCCGCGCATCCGGCAAGGGTTCCCAGGATGGTCATCACCGGCAGCATCATCAGCCGGGGATTCACCTTTCTGAAACTCTTCAGGATAGAGGTATCGCAACCGATGCTGATACCCACGCAGAACATCAGGCAGCAGAGGGCATAATAGCTCACGTCGCTCGCCAGGAAACTGGCAGGAATCACATCCCACACTCCCACGATGATGCCCAGCACGAAGAAGCCTACGATAATCAGACTACCTTTCATTTCCAGCCTCCTTTCTGCAGACATATCTCCACAATACCCACGCAAAGATTGCACTACCCAGACTTCCGGCTATCGTAAGCACGATGGCTTCGAGTCCCAGGGTCTGAAGACCATTGATAATACGAGGGTTCGCTCCCACCTCAATGCCGAGCAGGAAGAGGAGTACCCAGATAAGCGCCGTGATGACACGGCCGATAAAACTCATTTTCTTGTTGCGGAGCAGGTACCCCGTACCAATTCCGCATAGCATGATCATTACAATCTTGAGCATTGTTTCTTCTTTTCTTCTTTTTTTTATTATTTTGATTACTTTTATCTTCGATAATAATAACGGATTCCCGGTCTTAATATTATAAAAAAGACCGAGAATCCTGATGATATTTGTAAGTATCAGATGATGGTAATCCAGACGGATTCATCCTTTTCTCTCGCTTCGCTGATGCATTTCATCAGGCGATGCAGCCAGATACGGGAATTCACCACCATACCCTTCACCTTGTTCTCGCCCACCAGGATGCAGCCCTGGGTATCGTCGGGGTAGTTGCCGGCATGGATGCGGATGCCCTCGAAATCAGGAACACCCAGAAGATACGGCAGCCACTCCTTGAAGCGGGGCGACTTGGTGACTAACAACGGATAGGTGCCTTCGGGAATCGCCGTCGTGCCCTTCATCTTCTGCGCCTTCTTGCCCGAAACCCTGCCCAGGCGCACGTTCACCTCCTCGGGCTGGAGTTCCACGCCCTTCAGGTTGCGCCACGTAGGCTCCAGGGTATCGCAGAAATAACACTCCTGCGTCAGTTTGCCGGCATCTATCTTATGCTCGAACCAACGCTTCAACTGTGGGTTCATCCATGAAGAGTGAACCGCACTCTCTACCTCCTCATCCTTCAGGATATAGAGGCGACCAATGGTATAGCCGTTCTTCTTGGCTATACGCTTCAATACTATTTCCATAAATATTCAATTAATTTAAAAATCAAGCTTCAAGCACCAGCCCGTCGTGGCGGTACTTCAGCTTCTTGAAACTGTAACTACTGTAACCGTAACCGCTTTTCCCGTCCTCGCCGGGCGGAGAGATTCGCTCGATATACCCACGGTAAATCCACTGCTTGATCACATTCCGGGTACCCTTCGCATTCAATCCATGCTCCATACGGATGGCATCCAACTGCGGCATGGTGAAGATATCGGGCAGCAGCTGCAGCAGATTCTCCGGTCCACGCTTCGAACTCTTCTCGCCGGCACTGTTCTCCCGGGCAATCATATCGCCGAAGAAACGCATCTTGCAGTAGAGGTCGTAACGCTCGCTCCAGCGGATGAAATCATCCATCTCCGGCTCCCATCTGTAGCCGTTGGCAACATAGAGCACGCATGCCTTGAGGTAGGCAATGACGTTGGCACGGAACGAGAAATTCTCGAAGATGCGGTTCTGCGAAGTACGTGCAAACTCGGCATTCTCATTCTTCAATACCACGGCAAGATCATACGCCTCCTGGCATTCCACCAATCCCGACGCCATACAGAGATTTTCGATGTAGGGCTTCAGAGAATTTCTGAATTCATCATCGTAGGTGCCATAGATGGGAATATCCTCGCCAATCTCCCGCTCCGGGATGGTACAGAAGTTGATACGGCTCAGCGGACCATCTGTCAGCACCTTCGCGAAATACCGCTGTCCCTTGTCGATGGTAGTAGATGCATTCCAGTTGAACCGGACGCAGACACGCTCGGTAACGCTCTGGATTCCCACGCGAGACTGTCCGAATTTATTACTAGGGTCAAAGGCGAGGCACATGATACGGAACTGCTGATTGCCGATACCTCTCAGTGCATCAAACTGGTCGATTTCGTTCAGCGAAGTATAAAGGAAATGTTCCTTGGCTTCAGCGGTACGCATCACGAAGGCAGGATTGGTCATATCGGCATCAATCTCTTGGATAATGAGATTTTCAGGGCGTTTGCGCTTATCCTTGTTGGCACCCTTTCGCATCATTTCCTCTTTCCATTCCTTCTCTCGCTTCAAGTTTTCGGCATCTCTTTTACGGATGTCCTCCATGATGAAATCGATAGGTTTCTGCACACAACTTTTACCAGCACCTGTGCCTGCAAGCAGACAGGTCATCAGGGTAGCTTCGTGCTCCACGTTGTCGATATATCTGAATTTCGTTCTCCAGAGATGGGTAGCCAGCGGAGGGAAAATGGCGCAAGCCACGGCCGGCTGATAGATTTCCGGAGTCTTGGAAATCAGCAGCTCCACCAGCTTCGGCAGCTTCTTGGGCATCGGAGGCGGAGCAGGATATTCCTCGTCTTCGGAACTTTGAACACAGGCGTTACTTTGAACATAGAGATTTGCCCCCGCCAGGCGTTCCGGGGATTTGCAATTAGGTATTTGCCCCATAAAGTCCCCCGCCAGGTGTTCCGGGGATTTGCAATCCCCGGCAAGCAAGCTATAACCATTTTGTCCAGAAAGAAAGTCCCCCGCCAGGTGTTCCGGGGATTTGCAATCCCCGGCAAGCAAGCTCTTAGCAGCCTGCTCCGCCAAGGCATTCACCCGAATCACATCCCTCGAAAACGGCTTGGAGCTGTCCCCATATTTCGCATAGAAGTCATGAATCAGCTGATGGCAGTCATTCTCCTGATAATAGCTCGGCATTCTCTTCGCCACCACCTTCATCAGTTCCTCCTCGCTCATCACACGAGAAGCGCCGGCACTCATAATGGCGAGCAGGGAGGAGTGTCTTGACCCGATGGTATCGATATTCATCCCCTTCAGTCCGGCGGAATCCTGGAAGAGGTCGAAGGCTATCAGATTCTTCTCACTGGCACTTTCTGCTTCTTGGGCTGCCAGTCCGCCAGCTTTCTGAGCATCTCCAGTATGGCTGATATAATCATCATCAGCACGATGGCTATTACCAGGTTGGGCAGGCTGAATAGCAGCGCCAGAAGGAACAGCAGAATGGCTGTCAGTGCCCTGAAATCGATTGTCTTGAACATTTGAATCTGTATTTTGAATTTGAAATACCTGAAAGTCCCCCGCCAGGCGTTCCGGGGATTTGCAATCCCCGGCAAGCAAGCTGTAGCGAGCCGTCCCCCTTCCATCGATCGTAAGCCCACGCTTGAGAAAAGCCTCTCTGCGGGCCTTAATCTCCTCATCCGGCAGCACCCCATACCACTCCTTCGAGCGGTAAATCTCCGAGTCCTTATCCGTGATAAAGATGATTCGCTCCGGCGTGATGCAGCTCTTGTCGTAGGGAATCCCAGCCGCCTCGCAATACGCCTTCTGCGTCTCCTCTATCGTCATGCCCATCGGCATACGGATATCGATATGCAGCTTCTTTCTAGCCGAATACTCCAGATGCAGCAGTTTCCCCTTCCATATCGTGTTGCTGCAGTTCAGCTCACGAGCCTTCTCCAGGGCAGCATCCACATAATCCACATCATCCACATCGATGGTAGTCTGGAAGAGGAAACTTTCAGGATCCGCATCCTCACTAGAGCGGTGATTATTCCTGAACTTGGAATAATGAATCGCACGGATAGGCAGCTGTCTTTTCAGCCCCTCCTTCGCCTTCTTCACCGCCTTTTCATCACCAGCATCTACGCCGGGAATCGCCTTCTCCCCACGTATCTGCGCAATCACACCCTTCAGCCACGGCTGTGCTATCAGGGTGTCATAGACATACAGGGGCTGGGAAGAATTCAATCTTCCCATATTGCCCTTGCGTGCCGGATTTAAAGCCATTACCTGTTGCTTTATCGCCATATTTCCATTTTTAATGATTATCCCAAATTCTTCACCTCATACAGTTCGGCAAGCTCCCAGAATCTGTGGGCCAGATCATGGATAAACTTCCTGCCCTTTTCGGTCCATACCAGATAGGTATGCGTAACCGCCTTGCCCATTTTCTCCTTTCTGCCATCGCAGTTCGGATCCAGGAAGGCATTGTATCGGGTGCGGCTCTTCGCCAGTCCCATGTGCGCATACTCCGCATAGAGCATATACTGCCCACTCTGGTAGTACTGGATATGCAAGGCGCACAATGAGCGGTTCAGCTCCTGCGCCGTTACCCCCAGCTCCTTCGCCACCTGGGTAGTAGTGAAGCAGGAAACGGAATCCAAGACATTATCCGAGTAGATTGCCTTCGGCAGAAGCCCATCCACCTGGTGCTCCAGATGAATGATGTTCTCACCCTTTCGGGCGATATTCACCACCTGCTCATCCACCACGCCATTCAGTCTGCGGATTTCCACATCCTGCTCACCGATGAGCTTCTTCTGCTGAGCCAGTATCACCTTGCTCTCCTGGAGCAGCTTTCTCTGCTGCTCCAGCAGTTTCTCCTTCTTCTTCAGGGTGGCACGGAGAATCTCCTCGGCATTGCGAATCGTCTCCTCCTCGCTCTCCCCCTCCTTCACCGGGATATAACCGCCCGTCTTGCGAATCTGCGGCAGCACCACCGAGGTAACCCAATCCTTGAACTTCACCGCCATAGCCAGTTTCGAGCCGAGCACCAGGGCATAGAAGCCGCTCTCGTTAACGAAGATCATCGGAACAACCTGCATCTTTCCGTTACATTCGCCATAACGGTTTTTGGCAATTCTAGCGACGCAGCGTTTCGCTGCATCGCTAGACCTAACATGCTGTTTTACAGCCAAATCTGCTCTCTTATATCCGAGCACATCACACAAATCCTTCGCACAGAACCAAGGCTCGCCCTTCTCATCAGTAGCGGTTCTTACCGTTCCGAACTCTGGATTCTCAAAAACAGCCACCTGTGCAGCCTGCTTCTTGTTGGCTTCCTTCTTGTCAGCCACCTTCTTACCAGTCTGCACACTCTTCTTGGCAGAGCCGGCATTCTTGCCATCCTCTGCCTTCTGAATCTTTAAATTCATCATAAGCAAAAAAAATTAAGTAAATATATAAAAGGTACCTGATGGATACCTTTGCAAAAAATACACGCTAAAAGTTTCCGCAAATATTTAATAAACTGAAATTTCGCAAGTATGTTCCACACGCCCTGAACCAACGGTCACCGGCCGAAGGGAAAGGTAAAGGGCAGAAGCTCCTAGCCCAGGGCATCGCCCTGGGTTATTATGGACGCAACCCTGTCGCCCTGTAAGGGCAAAAGCCTTCAAATACCAGGCAATATACAAAGCTTTTGCCCTTACAGGGCGCCTTGCTGATTGCTTGTATACCCAGGGCGATGCCCTGGGCTAGGAGCTTCTGCCCTTTCAGGGCGTGTGGAGCATACTTGCGAAACTTGAATAATAAATGTATCAACCTTGCCAAAGACCGATGGGCTGATACGCTGCGCCACTTACAACATGGCAGGAAAACTATCCCAGCAACCTGGCGATAGAAAACGCAAAAGCCCCAGACCTCAGAACCGGTATCGTTCTGAAATCTGGGGCAAAAGTACGGCGATATTTTAAGATTAAACGGGTACTACCAGGGGCGGTCGTCCCCGGTAGTACCCGCTTTTTTAACGTTTGTTTATATAATTGTGGATCAATTTCTCAAAAGATAAGGTCTTTTTTTGGTTCAAGGCATCATTATACTTGTTTCTCAGCAATTTGGGCTTTACATTCCAGAATCTGCCAAAAAGTACCCACATATTAGTAATTCTCAGTTCTTCGGCTATACGATGTGCCAAATATCCCTTCTGGTACCCCGTAAGATTATTGGGCTGATAATTCTTATCCAACACCTTTATGCTTACCAGTCCATCAAGAATAGCCTTAGCCTTTTTGCTTTTCAGCTCTTCTGGCAGCTCTGTAGCATGAGAAGCTCCAACATATCCTACCACGGGAGGAGCTTCATCCGCTTCATCAACCTCCTCCTGTTCAAAATCTGCCTCATTTACAGAATCCGAAACAGAAGAATGGCGTTGATAGGAGTTCATATACTCGGAGAAATTCTCTACGTCCATATTCTCAATCTTCACGAATCTGGACTGATCATAGAAATTAAAGTTATTGGTGATTTCCATGCTCTTCTCCTTTCTTGAATTTATCTGATTTGCCACCTGGAAGCTGCACGAACAAGCTCTTGTCGTACAAGTTCACGTTAACTACTACGACGATTAATCTCAGCTGGGCGAGCTTAATCAGCGACTTATAAAATAATTTAGCCATAATAATCCCTTTCTTAATCTTTAATTTTTGAAGGAGTGACTAAAAACTACCATTTACTAGTTAGAGAGGGCAGCCCCCATGATTTTCATGAGGTGAGGCAGCTATCAAGGCGTTGTTGACTTATGACCAGCAAAACCCTAGTGGTTCATGTTATTTCTTTCATTTCTTTTTTGGTTTTTAATTGTTTGATTGATTATTATTGTTTAGTAGCCAGCAGCTCTTAGCAATCTGGCTCATTATTCTGTTTACACCATTTTCTTATATCTATATTATCTTCGATAAGGCTCATCACAAATTGAGCTGAGCGCCCATAAAGGCTAAGATATCTTTCTTTCAAATCTGAGAGATAAGCCAACCAGGCTTCTTTATCATCTAGATGCTTCCCACCATTCCTAACTGCATTTTCTTCTTTATGCAAATAATATCCTATAATATAGCAGAATTCTCTGGTTGTTTCATAAGATACGGAAGGGGCAAAATCTCTAAGATCTCTGATTGACGGATTAGTAATAGGAAAATCCTTCTTTATCATTTTTAATGGCGCAATGTCTTTAACAATAAGTTCCTCAAGGAAGCTCCCCACCTCCCTGATTATATCCTCTTTCATACGCACATCAGCATACGTCTTATTATATGTTCTTCCTCTTGCCATTATTAACTGATATTAAATTGTTTCAAAAGTACAATTTAATCGCGAACTAGGCGAATTTCGTGAAAATGCTTAATTTTCACCAAAAGGCTATTTTTTAGGATTTTTTAAAATCATGTAACAAAAAGAAAGAGAAAATGAGTGTCTTAGCAGCTCACTTTCTCTATCGGCTTCCTATAGATGGACAGGCTACTCTATTACCATTTCCACAGCTCTTGTGAACGACATGAGGGGTGGGATTTTTACCTCAGGGTATAATTGCAGTCAGCAAGGCGCCCTGAAAGGGCAGAAGCTCCTAGCCCAGGGCATCGCCCTGGGTATGATGTGTGCAAGCCTGTCGCCCTGAAAGGGCAAAAGCTTTCAATTACTAGGCAAAAGCTTTATAATATCAACCAGCCCGCCTAATCCCGGAATACGAAATTCTCATCATATTCCACATTATATAATTTCAAGAACGCTCTATATTCCTCTGCAAACGAATGCTTTGTGTGATGCTCTTTCTGATTGGCAATATATTGTAATGTTTTATCCACAACTGATTGACTGATGGAATAGGCAGCATAACCACCCTGCCATGCGAAAAAATGATAATACACAGGGGCGAGATTCTTGATCCATCTGCTACTGTTCCGCTTAATTTCCTCCACTATCTGGGAAATCGTGACGTCTTTGGATAGTCGCTCCAAATCATTTTCACGTATTTTGGGGCTCGTGGTTTTGATGTGGAAAATCAAATGGATATAAATTTTTGATAATGATTGTGCCATAATTGCAAAGCTTTTGCCCTTACAGGGCGTTGGTTTATATTCCGTTAATACCCAGGGCGTTGCCCTGGGCTAGGAGCTTCTACCCTTTCAGGGCGTGTGGGGCCTACTTGACGACTTACCTTTTCCTTCAACCGGTGACCATTGGTTCTGGGCGTATGGGGCAAGGAGAATGAAAAATCAGGGCGTGTGGAGGATACGAAGAAGAGGTACAGTCTCTTTTACCCATTCTGCCAACTTGGTAGAAGAGCTCCTGATTACTATCGTTTCATTAACATACACCATAAATCTATTGCTTTAATTTGGGAGCAAAAATACTACTTAAATTTGAATTTACGAAGCATTTTAACTGAAATTTCACTCCGACCTCCAATAAATCAATAAGTCGGCGCTCTGTGTCTGAAAAATCCGGCATAATCTTATCTATTTAGTTAATATTCAAAATGCAAAGTAAATGAATATTAGCCTAACAGACAAGTTTTCGGAGTATTTTTAGTTTTCTTTGGCCTTTGAAAATGGTTAGGACAACAGTCGCCGAATGTTTATAAATGCGCGAAAAACATAAGAAAGATGAAAAAGTTTCTGTATATGCCTACTCTTTCATATCTTCGCGGCATCGAAACAAACAAATAAATAGGAAATATGAATAAAGTATCAAATGACATCAGATGGTTTTGCAGCCAATTACAGCAGGCAGAACAGATTCTAGCGAATGCGCTTGAAAGAGCCGAGAATTTTTCAGAACATGACAAGCGCATCGTCAGTAAAATCAGAAATGAGGTTAGTATGGCCGACCTCACTTTGTTACAATTGCTTACTCCCAAAGCTCCATAATAAGCTGCGGGAACCTTACAGCAAGAAACAGTTCTCATTGTGGTATTTGAGATATTTCAAATGCTGATTTTCAAGCTTTACTAAATGTAAATCGCTGGTAAGTCCTATGGCGTCTCTGTCAAACTTATCCAACAAGCGGGAATACATGATTTTCCCCCTTGGGGTTGAAAAGATATGCCTCAGGAGCATCCTCCACTGCATTGTCACCAAAATGGTTCTCACAAAAGTATACAAAAAAAGGAGAGAAAGTGAGCAATTTACGTTACTCGCCTTCTTCCCCTTACTTTTATAATTTTACGGTAGGTGCATCGCTCTGCACAATCCTTATTTCATAACAATCTTGATAGAATCCTTACCCACTTTGGCGATAACCAAAAACTCGGAAACAGCATAAGAGGGTGTAACTTAATATACTACCCACTCATTAATTTAGTGTAAACTTGCATTTAGGAAAGTTCGAACACCCATAAAAAGAGCCATATCTTCCATTGCGTAAAACTAACTGACCACCACATTGTGGGCAAACACCTTGCCTTATTAAGTTCTTTGCTCTATATTGCCTATCTTTAACATTCTGCTTGTGCTGTCTTATTTCTTCCTTATTTGCTATTGTGTAATACCGTTGAATAGAATTGATAATCCAATCAATTTGTGTAGCATTTAGAATAATGTCTTGATATTGAGATATTGCCAAATTCAAGTTGCATCTGTTTACAACTATATGGTTATTGACATGAACTTTCAACTCTGCAGAATTATCAAATACAACAATCGGAATAAAAGGGAAATCAACAGGACATTTAAACAAATGGCGAAGAAATCTTACATGCCCCTCATTCTGCTTTATCGGATTATAAAATTTGTGTTTACTTTTGTAGATGACCTGAGTCCAATATTCAGAATTCTCTCCACCTAATATCCATCCTTTATAACCCTTTGTCTCAATGACGAATACCCCATAAGGTGACACTACAATATGGTCAATTTGAGTTGAGCGTCCATTACTCTCAAACAACAAATTGTTGAATATTGTGTATTCGTCTGACAGCTGCAACATTTTCTTATGCACCAACCTTTCGGAATATTTACCTTTCCACATTGGCATCTTCAATTTTAAGAAGATTACCAACGCAAGAAATACTACCAAACAAACTATACCCATATTTTACCAAACCTAACATATTTGTTTAATCCATTTTATGTACTTAAGAGAAGCTTCACATAAGTTCTGTAAACTAAAGCTACATACTACCCATACGCCCTGTTTTAGGGTGTATGGGTAAGTGCAAATGATGCGGCATTCCGGATAATGCTGGTATCCAATTCTACCTGTCCAAGGAAACTTCATCTGCAACAGATGCTTTCCCCTGCATTTCCTTATACAGATAATCTACAGCCTTATACTCCTCACTATCCATGTCGTAAGCTGCCAGGATATTGTTCAGATTCTTGCTTATAATGAATAATGCACTGCCGCCTATTGTTTGACCTGCATTATTGTTGGCACGATAACTATGAACCGCCTTGAAACCTATAAACTCCTCTTTTTGATTTTTGAGTTTCTTCAGTTCCTTGCCCAACTCCTCACATTCAGCAAGAGCCTTCTTCTTCTTTTGAATAGCTTCATCATATTTTGCTTTATCTTCCTTGTAATTAACACGGTCAAAGCTAGACTGATAAGGACCACTCCAGATAGCCATTCCTCTCTTGGCACTAGATGCGTCATCGTTACACTCTTCTATCAAGACTCCCAGTTTAGCAAGTTTAAGGGTCTTTTCATAAAATACCGGATCATCGTAAGGTGTAAATGCACTATCAAGCTCTGTATTAGTGGGAGCATACGTATCAGGATGATATAACGTCTTCTCCAGATATTCCTTGATAAGAGCATTTACTTTCTGTTCCGGTGACTTGGTACAAGAACCGAATAAGATAACCGATGCTGCAAAAAATAGTATTTTCTTCATATTCATTATCGTTAGTTGTTGTTACTTTTTTGAGAGCAAAGGTACATTATTATTTCGAAACACGCAAGAAAATCGGGGAAAAGTTTTATAAAAAGTTATCAGGAAGTATTAGGGGGAGGCTGGTATCATATATTGGCTCGCATCAGAACTGAAATTCAAAGTCACACTTCTCTACATTGCGCAACTTCTCCAGCTGTTCAGCCTTATGAGCCTTCAGCCTCTTCACCCATTCCGCCAGCTTGGGAGAAGAGCTTTTGATTACTATTGTTTCATTTACATATACCATAAGCCTATAGATTAAAATTCGAATATTTTTAAAGCTTTTGCCCTTTCAGGGCGTTGGTTTATATTCCGTTAATACCCAGGGCGTTGCCCTGGGCTAGGAGCTTCTGCCCTTTCAGGGCGTGTGGGGCAAGCCGAAAGGGAGCAGCCGAAATATACACTACGGCTGAAGCGGCTTCAATTCTTCTTCTGTCAATCCAGTAGCCTGCATGATTTGCGACCAAGACATACCCATTGACAACAAATTACGGGCTATTGTCAAACCTTTAGATAATTCACCTTCTGCACGAGCTTCTGCTCTACCTTTAGCTATTCCCTTTTTCTCTCCTTCTACATAAGAGCCATAAAGGCCAGAGTAGTAGTCGTCAACAGCCTTGATACTTTCATCGTATTTTTCCCGCTCCTCACTACTCAAGAAACGAACATCTGGCAATTTTGCAAGATGATCGAGCATCTTCTTTTGTTCCGCTAAAGGCAAATTTTTAAATACTTCATCCATTTCCTTATACTTCAATACATAAATCAATTTTTCAATGCCAGTTCTTATTTCCTCATTTTCTGAATTTCCTCCAGCGGAAGCTCGGTGGCCGTTGATACTTGCGCTTCAGAAAGACCCATTGACAAAAGGCGGTAAACTGTGTCTAACTTTTCTTTAGCAATACCTTTAGCAATTCCCTTTTCCTCGCCTTCAACATAAGAGCCATAAAGGCCGGAGTAGTAATCATCAACAGCCTTAATACTTTCATCGTATTTTTCCTGCTCCTCACTACTCAAGCAACGAACATCCGCCAATTTAGCAAGATGATCGAATATCTTCTTCTGCGCCGTAAACGGCAATCTTTCCAATACTTCCATATACTTCAATACATAAATCCATTTTTCAAAACCAGTCACGCATTCTTCCTCACTCTTATCAAAGAAAGGAAGAGAAAGATAGATGAAACGAAGCTTATCAGAAAACATAGAGTCGCTAGACTTCTCCCTTAAAGCCACGTCTGTCCTAAACTTTGTCACCTCATGCTCCCTTGGCATAAAATTCATGATGCAAACCACATAAACCGGCACAAACTGGTATAAAACAGCAGTGCGGACACCAGCTTCATCAAACTTCTTGCGCTGGGCAACAAAAGCCTTACTAGCATAATAGATGGAACGATTCACAAAGAAAGGTACCCATCTGTTCTGCATCTCAACGATGAAATGTTTATCATCGTCGGTAACACAATAGATATCGAAGATGCAGCCACGGAGATCATTAGTATCTCCAGGTTGTTCCTTATCCTTGAATGTTACGTCCTTGATTTGAAACTCGCCTTCAAACAGGTCGTTCAAAAAATTTATCAGCAAGTCCTTGCTGAACTCTTGACCGAAGAGACGCTTGAAGCCCCAGTCGGTAAAGGGGTTGATGTATCTACCCATAAATTATCAATTTAGATTCTGTAAATCTGCCGCAAAGATAAACTTTTATTTCGAAACATGCAAGAAAACCGGGAGAAAGTTTTATAAAAAGTTATCAGGAAGTATTAGGAGGAGGCTGGTATCACATATTGGCTCGCATCAGAACTGAAATTCAAAGTCGCACTTCTCTATATGGCGCAACTTCTCCCGCTGCTCAGCCTTAAAGGTAAATAATCAGAAAAAAGCTTCCCCACGTTGCACAGCTTCTTGAGGTTTTAAAGCTTTTGCCCTTACAGGGCGCAAGGGTGTATCCCGTTAACACCCAGGGCGTTGCCCTGGGCTAGGAGCTTCTGCCCTTTCTATTATATTTGCACTTGGAAAAATAAAGAGGTGAAAATCTTTATATCTGCAAAC
>ERZ507040.60-NODE-60-length-67240-cov-28.549_pt1 | contig 67240 bp, 58 predicted proteins | sample MGYA00512871_ERZ507040 | MGnify/ENA metagenome assembly ERZ507040
ATCGCCCTGGGTAATTATGAACGCAAACCCGTCGCCCTGTAAGGGCAAAAGCTTTAAAATACTGGCAATGTACAAAGCTTTTGCCCTTACAGGGCGTCTTATTGATTGCTATTATACCCAGGGCGATGCCCTGGGCTAGGAGCTTCTGCCCTTTCAGGGCGTGTGGAGCTTACATGCGAAACTTGAGTAGAATTACATTTGTATTTACATTTGCGTTTGTATTTACATTTGTATTTACACAGAATAGGTGACTATTCCTCCATCAACTTGCGATAGCGACCCTTCTTGATCTCTGTATCGCCCAGGCGGCGGGCCTTGTTGATTTCATACTCAGAATAGCTGCCCTCGAAGAAAAAGACCTCACCATTGCCCTCGAAGGCAAGAATGTGGGTACAGATACGGTCGAGGAACCAGCGGTCGTGGCTGATAACCACAGCACAACCGGCAAATGCTTCCAAACCTTCCTCCAAGGCACGCAGCGTGTTCACGTCGATATCGTTGGTAGGCTCATCGAGAAGCAATACGTTGCCTTCCTGCTTCAATGCCAAAGCCAACTGCAGGCGGTTGCGCTCACCACCCGAGAGAACACTGCAGAGCTTGCTCTGGTCGGTGCCCGAGAAGTTGAAGCGGCTGATGTAAGCACGCGCATTCACGTCTCTGCCACCCAGACGCAAGGTCTCGTTGCCTTGCGAAATCACCTCATAAACGGTCTTCTGAGGGTCGATGTCCTTGTGCTGCTGGTCAACATAAGCCAGCTTCACGGTCTCACCCACCTCGAATGTGCCGCCATCAGCCTGCTCCAAGCCCATGATGAGGCGGAAGAGGGTAGTCTTGCCGGCTCCGTTAGGACCAATCACACCTACGATGCCGTTAGGAGGAAGCATGAAGTTGAGGTCGTTGAAGAGAACCTTTTCGCCGAACGCCTTCTTTACATGCTGAGCCTCAATCACCTTGTTGCCCAGACGAGGACCGTTAGGGATGAAGATTTCCAGCTTCTCCTCGCGCTCCTTCTGCTCCTGGTTGAGCATCTGCTCGTAAGAGTTCAGACGAGCCTTACCCTTAGCCTGACGGGCCTTAGGTGCCATGCGAACCCATTCCAACTCGCGCTCCAAAGTCTTGCGGCGCTTAGAGGCTGTCTTCTCCTCCTGAATCATTCGCTTGGTCTTCTGGTCGAGCCATGAAGAGTAGTTGCCCTTCCATGGAATACCCTCGCCACGGTCCAACTCCAGAATCCACTCGCTCACGTCGTCGAGGAAGTAGCGGTCGTGGGTAACGGCGATGACGGTACCCTCATACTGCTGCAGGTGCTGCTCCAGCCAGTCGATGCTCTCAGCATCCAGGTGGTTGGTAGGCTCATCGAGCAGGAGTACATCCGGCTTCTGCAGGAGCAGGCGGCAGAGAGCCACACGGCGGCGCTCACCACCCGAGAGATTGGTAACAGGCCAATCGCCAGGAGGACAATGCAGGGCAGCCATCGCACGCTCCAGCTTGGAGTCGATGTTCCAGGCATCGGTAGCATCAATGATATCCTGCACCTCAGCCTGGCGCTGCATCAGCTTGTCCATCTTATCAGGGTCTCCGTAATATTCTTCGAGACCGAACTTATTGTTGATGTCCTCGTATTCTGCGAGCGCATCATAGATTTTCTGCACACCCTCCATCACGTTTTCCTTCACGGTCTTGTTCTCGTCGAGCGGAGGATCCTGAGGCAAGTAGCCCACAGAGTAGCCTGGGCTCCAAACCACCTCACCCTGGGTAGGTTGCTCAAGTCCTGCGATGATTTTCATCAACGTAGATTTACCGGCACCGTTCAAACCGATGATACCGATTTTTGCTCCGTAGAAGAACGATAGGTAGATGTTCTTCAGAATCTGTTTCTGGTTTTGTGGGATAATCTTAGATACGCCCACCATTGAGAAGATGATCTTCTTGTCGTCAACTGTTGCCATATATATTATTAAATAATGTGTATTTGTGAATAAATAGAGTAAATTGCCGAAATTGGCACTAACAGTTGCAAAGATACATTATTTTTTTGAAATTCTCGCCTTTCTTTCCAAGAAAAGTTGTATATTTGCAATTAAATGATTTTTTGTTGATTAATTAAAGAAAGGACAATGATATGGATGCAACCTATATAGACCTTACCATCCGCCTCTCGCTTGCGCTGGTTCTGGGTGGAGCGATAGGAATAGAGCGTGAATACCGTGCTAAGGAGGCGGGTTTCCGCACTCACTTCCTGGTAGCATTGGGCAGTGCGCTTTTCTGTGTGGTTTCGCAGTTTGGATTCGGAGTGGATCTGAAGGATTCCTCGCGTGTGGCGGCGCAGGTGGTTTCGGGCATCGGATTCCTGGGCGCCGGAACTATCATTTTCCAGAAGAATGTGGTGAGAGGTCTTACTACGGCGGCTGGCTTGTGGGTGACGGCGGCCATCGGATTGGCGTGCGGAACCGGCATGTATGTTGCGGCGGCTCTTACCACGGTGATGGTGCTGCTGGGACTGGAGGTGCTGAACTATTGGATTCCGCCATTGGGAACCACTACCGTTGAGCTGAATTTCTCTGCCCCGTCTCGTGAGAGCGTGAAGGAATTCATCAGTCAAATCAAGCAGAAGGGAATGGAGGTGCATTCCTACGAACTGAAAGAGCGCCGGTTATCCAAGGAGGAATTCCTGGAGGCGAATATCGAAGTGAAGGCGAAGAAGGATTTCCATACCCTGGAGATTCTTGACCTGATGAACGATTTCTCGGATGTCACGATTTCGGCGATAAAATAGAGCTTTTGCCCTTACAGGGCGACAGGTTTACGTCCATACATACCCAGGGCGATGCCCTGGGCTAGGAGCTTTTGGGCCTTCAGCCCGTACTTGAACCACATGCGAAACTTCAGTAAAATATAAAGAAAAAAGGAGTTAAGATGATGGCCTTAACTCCTTTTTTTCTTTATATACTGTAAAATCTTATCGTCTTTATTATGCTTAGAAGATCCTCGCCAGATAGTCGTAGTGTTCGCCTTCTGCCACGAGTTCACCATGTAGGCCGCAGGTTTCGGCGATGGATTTCAGTAATGGGAAATCCACGTAGAGCCAGTCGAAGCGGTCGCCCTTTACATCCTTGTAGATCATCTGATAATCTACTTCTCCGTAATAGGCTCCATTCAGATTGATGTCGAAACTTCCATCCTCATTCTCGTAGATATATTTCAGATCAGAGGAATCGATGAGAATCTGACCGCCCGGATTCAGCAACGCCTTCAAGCGCTGGAAGAGGGCAGGGAGATGTTCTATCTTCCCGGCAATTCCCGTTCCGTTCATCAGGAGGAGAATCGTATCGAAACCCGTTCCCAGATGATCGTCGAAGAGATTGATGCATTCCGCATCCTTCACTCCTCTCAACTTCATTGCTTCGCAACTCAAAGGCGAAATATCAATCGCCTTCACTGTAAAGCCCTTCTCTTGCAGGGCGAGCGTATGGCAACCGCTGCCGGCTCCAATATCCAGTACCCGTCCCTTGGCTAGCTGCAAGGCTTTCTGCTCCAGCACCGGCATTTCCGGGACGCTTCTGAAGAGATGGGTTACTGGCATTTCGTCTTCCTCGAACATCGAAGAGAGCACTCTCAGTCGGGCCGCCTTCCCCTGCTTTTGGAAGTCGAGAATGGCTGCGCCCATCGGGTCTTTATCTGCTGATAATATTTCTGTATTCATTTTCTTTTTTTCTATCTGTTTTATCTTAAGTTTATTTCTATTTTATCCAGATGAACTCAATTGAGTTTGAGTTTCTTGAATTCTTCTGCAAAAATACAATAAAGTTTTGATAAAACAGATATATTTCTGAAAAAACTGATCAGATTTTTACTCGTATCTGATTGCCTCGATAGGGTCGAGTCTTGCTGCCTTCTTTGCCGGATACCAGCCGAAGAACACCCCCGTAAAGGTACAGACGGCGAAACTCATGATGATGCTCCAAGGCTCTATCTGAGTGGCTATGTGCAGGAAGGCATTCAGACTCAGCGACAGACTCACTCCCAGGATTACTCCGATGATTCCACCGGTTACTGAGAGCAGAATCGCCTCGATGAGGAACTGGTTCAGAATGTCAATTCCCCTGGCTCCCACACTCATTCGGAGACCGATTTCACGGGTTCGCTCGGTTACGGAAACGTACATGATGTTCATGATTCCAATACCGCCCACCAGCAGGGAGATTCCTGCCACACTACCCAGAAGGATGGTGATGGTGGACATGGTGGAATTCATCATGCTGGAGATTTCCTCCTGCGAACGGATGTTGAAATCATCCTCATCTGCCTCGGTGGTCTCGGTGGCATCCTTCAGTTTGTGGTTGCGGCGGAGAATTTCCGAAATCTGATCCTGAGCCGGCTGAGATGCTTCCTCGGTAATGGCAGAACATACGATTCCGCCCAGATAGGTCTGTGCCAGGATTCGCTTCATCACGGTGGTGTATGGGGCGAGCACGAGGTCATCCTGGTCCATTCCCATGGAGTTGTAACCCTTCTTCTGGAGCACACCTACTACACGGAACGGGATGCTGTTGAAACGTACTACCTTGCCGATCGGGTCGCTGCCGTCGGGAAAAAGATAATCCACTACGGTCTGACCCAGGATGCAGACCTTGGCTGCTGCCTTGATGTCGGTATCGGTAAACATTTCTCCATCTGCCACCTTCAGCTGGCGGATGCTCAGGTAGTCCTGGTTCACGCCATAGATGGAACTCTGCGTATTGTTGTTGCCGTAGATCCACTGTCCCGAACTGTTTACGGTAGGCGAAATGGCACTGATGTAATTACAATCCTCCTTGATGCTCTGGTAGTCTGCCTGCTTCAGGGTCTCCATCGAGGAAGCATCCTGTCGCACGCCGCCTCTCATGTCGGCACCCGGCGAAATCATAATCATATTGCTACCCATCTCGGCGATGTTCGCCTTGATGCTCGCCTTACTTCCCTGTCCGATGGCAAGCATCGTAATCACGGCTGCAATACCGATGATGATGCCCAGGGCTGTGAGGAAGGAGCGCATTTTGTTGGCTGCTATCGCTCGAAGGGCTATCTTTAAAAGATTCTGATAATTCATATTCTATACTGTTATTCGTCCGTATTGGCTGGCAGGGCGGCAAGGCCTTCTGCTGCCGAAAGGATGTGGTCATTATAGGTATCGCTGATGATGTGTCCGTCGCGCAATTCGATGTTGCGGCTGGAATATTTGGCGATATCCGGGTTGTGGGTTACGAAGATGATGGTTCTGCCCTCGGCGTAGAGCTTCTGGAAAAGGACAAGAATCTCGAAACTGGTTCTCGTGTCCAGGTTACCCGTTGCCTCGTCGGCGAGAATCACGGCAGGATTGTTCACCAGCGCACGGGCGATGGCAACACGCTGCATCTGTCCACCCGACATCTGATTGCTCTTATGGTAGAGTCTCTCGCCCAGTCCTACAGCCTTCAGAGCTTCGATGGCACGCTGCTTGCGCTCTTCTGCGCTGATGGCAGGATTGTACATCAGCGGCAGCTCTACATTCTCTACGCTCGTGGTCTTTGGCAGGAGATTGTAGTTCTGGAAGATGAAGCCAATCTTGCGGTTGCGCAGGATGGCTCTGTCGTTGCGGCTCATCTTGCGCACGCTCACGCCATCCAGGTAATATTCACCCTTGGAAGGGGTGTCGAGACAGCCCAGCTGGTTGAGCAGGGTGGATTTGCCGGAACCCGACTTACCCATGATGGTAACGAACTCGCCCTCGTAGATCTTGAAGCTTACGCCTTTCAGGGCGTGGACGGTTTCATCACCCACAAGAAAGTCGCGGCGCACGTTGTCGAGCTCTATCACCACCTTCTTGTTCTCGTTGTTATTTGATGTTTCAGACATAATGATTCTTTTTTACTTCTCCCCTTACTTCTTCTTTCCTCTAGGACCCGGACCGCTGATCAGTCCCTGGCTCTGCTGTGGAGCATCCTCTTCTTCCGGAACATTCACCACGATTTCCGTAACAATCTTATCGCCCTGCTTCAATCCCTTGGTGATTTCTGTATTGATTCCATCACTCTGACCGATGGTTACAGGATGAGCGGTGAGGGTGTTGCCATTCAATGTCCAAACCTTGTTTTTACCCTTGCAGTCCACGATCTTCATGTCCTTGCCCACGGTTTCCTTGGTAGGGGTAAAGCGGAGAGCCTTGTTGGCTACGGCGAGCACGCCGCTGCGCTCCTGGGTGTAGATGGTAACGTTGGCTGTAAGACCCGGTTTCAATTTCAAATCAGCATTTGGAGCAGAAATCACTACCTCGTAAGTTACTACGTTGTTGGTAGTTGTAGCTTCCAGGCGCACCTGCTTCACGGTTCCCTCGAAGGTATCATCCGGATAGGCATCTACGGTGAAGGTTACTCGGTCGCCTTCCTTTACACCGCCGATATCAGCCTCGTCCACATTGGCTACTACCTGCATATTGGTCAGGTCCTTGGCGATGGTGAAAAGCTCTGGGGTGTTGAAGCTTGCAGCTACGGTCTGACCTTCCTCTACGCTCTTCGAAATCACGGTTCCGTCGATAGGAGAGGTGATGGTAGCATAGCCGAGGTTGGTCTGCGCTCTCTGTACGTTTTCCTTGGAAGACGCAACCTGCTCCTTAGCCTGGCGATAGGTGAGGAGTGCATTCTCGTATTCATCGGCGCTGACAAGTCCCTTCTTGTAAAGGGTTTTGTAGCGCTCCATATTGGCTGTCTGATAGTTCAGACTGCTCTGTGCGCTGGCTAGGTTTGCCTTCGCAGTATTCAGTTCGCTCAGGAGATTGGTCTTGTCGAGTTCTGCGATGACCTGTCCCTTCTTTACCTGGGAGTTGTAGTCCACATAGAGTTTGTTGACGATACCACTCACCTGTGTACCCACGGTTACAGAGGTCACCGCCTCGATGGTACCCGTAGCGGTTACGCTGTTCTGCAAGGTTTTCAGCGCCACCTTTTCCTCCTTGAAGTTAATATCTTCCTCCTTTTTTCCGCCCGACATCGCCCATGCCGCCACGGCAACGATTACTATCACCACGACAGCAATCCAGATTTTGCTAATTCTCAACTTTTTCATTTATATTCAGATTAATTTAATTCGAAATAATAAAACTTTTGTTTGGGAGGGGGAGTTAAGGAGCTCCTTAACTCCTTTACTCCTTATTAAATATGTCCTTCCTTATAGAATTTCAACATATTGATGTTGAGGATGGCGAGGTATTTGGCCTGGAGCTCGTTCTGCTTCGCTTTGAGCAGGTTATCCTTTCCTGTTCTTAGCTCAACGATGTTCTTCAATCCCAGCTTAAACTGCTCGCTCAGCAGATTGTAACTGGTCTGGGCACTCTCGCTGCTAACCTTTGCTGCCTTAAACTGGCTCTGGTTGGTGGTAGCCTGCAACCAGTAGTTCTCAATGGTAGAGTAGAGCTGGGTCTGCTGGTTCTTCAGGTCGAGCTGGATGCTTTCGCGCTGAATCAAAGCCTTGTTCACCTGAGTCTTGGTAGAACGGTTTTCAAAGAGAGGGATGCTCACTCCTACGCCGCCTCCAACGCTGAAGTTGGTCTTCAACTGTTTGGCAAGACCATTGCTGTTCATGGAAGTATTGCTGGTAGAAATACCTCCGTTGGCGCTGATGGTAGGCAGCTTGCCCGCCTTCGCAATCTTGATGTTCAAGTCGTTCTGAGCCAACTGATTCTTGATGGTCTTGAACTCCGGACGGTTTTCGAGAGCCGCAGCATAGACTCCGTTCATTGCCGGAACAGCCACGAGAGCCATCTCATCGGTGGTATTCGGAATCTCGATGTCGAACGCTTCATCGCTTGTAATCTGAAGCAGTTCCTTCAACTGTCGCTTGTAGTTCTTCACATTGCTTTCAGCCTGCACGATGTTGAATTCATCCTGAGCTCTCTGAGCGGTGAGCTGTGCCAGGTCTGCCTGACTCATCTTGCCTATCTTCACCATCTCCTTGCCCCGTTCCTCGTTCTGCTGGCTCGAGAGATAGCTCTCCTTGTTCACCTGGATAGCCTCTGTAGAGTAGAGAATCTGCACGTAGAGCTGTGCAATCTGTTCCTGCAGTTTGATAGCCTGGGTAGCCGAATCGAGCTGTGCAGCCTCGGCAGAGAGCTGGTTCAGTTTTACCTGATTATGGTTCTTGTTTCCATTCCAGATGGTGTAGTTACCCATCACGGAGTAGTTTCCGTTGTAATACACCTTGTCGATGCTGGCTCTTGAGAAACCGTCACCGCTGATACCGCTAGCCACCCACGGCGTATAGTTCACGCTTTGGTTGGTGCTGGCGCTGAGCGACGGAAGCAGAGCAGCTTTCGACTGCAGATAATCTTCTTGGGCGCTGGCCTTGGTGAGTTGCGTCTTCTGAAGAGCGATGTTGTTGGCAAGCGCATAGTCGATACAGTCTTTCAGCGACCATTGTTTTGCCTGCGTAGCCAATGGTGCCGCCATGAGGAGCAGAGCTGCCATTGCGTTTTTTACTTTTCCGTTCATAATCTTCTTCTATTTTCTTTTTATCCCGTTTTATTTATTTCAGAAAGATATTAATCTGATTGCATTTAGACGGAAAAGTTTAGCATAAAGTTTCAATTTTAACAATCCTTGTGATTTTTGTGAAAAAATGGAAAGGGAGGGGGAAAGAAAAATCCGTGAGCAAGATGCTGCATCTTGCTCACGGATTTTGATTCTGTAGTTATTTGATATCCGTTAGGCGTCCTGCCGGATTTGCAATCCGGCATCAATCACCTTATTTATTTGCTATTTCTGATGATTTCCTCAGCCTTATCCTTTTCGCTGTCAAAGCTGAATACTTTATAGATGAGGCCTGTATTCTGAAGATCCACGATATGTGGTGCCATCATTTTGAGCGCTTTCAGCTGTTCGTCGTCGAAAGGGAATATCTTCATGATGCGGACCACCTGGGCGCAGGAATAATAGCAGCCGAGGCTAGCCACTTCTATCAGGTCGAACTTGTTGTCGTCGAAGCTTGCTTTCTTCACCTTATTATATAGTTTGGAGAAGGAAGCATCATCGAGGCTGTAGCCGTAATCCATTCTGCCATCGGGATCACATCTTCCATCGTAGAGGGGTGGAGTAGGGTGTTGTGGTTGCTGTACATTTGATGTCTTGCTGTTGGGTTCTATGATTCTTGTATCGTACTGCACAACCTTTCCGTTTCTGTCGAAGAAGACCGTGATGTACTTGGAATCTCCAAACAGATAATTACATTTGTCATATTCCCATTTGTCCCCATACATGTCGAAACTGGTGAGCTTAGGTTCTCCGAGAATGGCAATCACTTCCTGCTTGGTCATTCCCCGCTCCACGTTTCTTTTTCCCTTAGCCGAAGCCGAGAGGCATACGGCAAACATCAATATGGTTGTGGCGATGAGCGCCATCCAATCATTTCTTTTCATAAGCGATACTGTTTTTATAAGTTATAATTTTGAGCCCCTTTTAAAAAGAGTGCTCGGTCATTATCTTGTTTACGCCTGCAAAAGTACTACTTTCTTCCGAAAAGAAACGAGAAGGATTCCCTAAAGTAGAAGGGGGAATCCCTATTCCTGATTAGGGTGAAAGGTACCAAGGTAAAGCAACAAAGGTACCAAGCTCCTTGGTACCTTTGAATAGAGTGAAAATTATGGCCCCCTAGTGTGGATGATATAAGAATAGAAAAGTGCCGACAAGATTTAACTTGCCGGCACTTCTTGTTAGTGTTCGTGTTGTTCTACGACATGCAACTCGTCACGCCCAGAGAGGCGGCAATGGCGGTCAAGATAGATATAACTATCTGAAATACAGTTTTCCAGGTTTCTTTCTTCATAGGCTGTTTTTTTTAGTGATTAATGATTAGTGATTTACAAACTTACGTTGTCGCCGCCGCCGTCAGTTCCGCCGCCAGTGCCCTGGCTAGTGCCACCGCCGCCCTGCGATGTTCCGCCGTTATCCTTGTTGGTCTCCCCGCCAGCACCCTGGCTAGTTCCACCACCTGGCGTATTTGCAGTTCCGCCGCCATCCTCAGCCCCGGTGGTATAGTCATCGTATGCCACGATCTTGGTGAGCTTCTTCAGCTCGGAGTTGCTCCAGGTCTTCGTGTTTCTTACAATCAGATGCACGCCCAGCACACTTGCCGCCGTCACCTTCTCCTTGCTCACCTCGCCACGCGAAGTCATACCGATGGAGAACAATCCGAGGTCGGAGAAACGAACGCTCTTGCCGTCCAGAATCAGATGCTTCAGGCAGTCGAGGGTATCCATCAGCACACCGTGGATAGTGCCTCGGCTGTATGGAGAGTTGTGCTCTGAGATATGAGTCACGAAGTCTTCGAAACTCATCTCACGGTCGCTCACGGCAGTAGCATACCAGAGCTTCTTGCCTGCGTTCTCACCCGTCTGAGGGGTACGTGTAATCTTACGATACTTACTAGTTCCTTGTCCCATAATCAATCAGTTTTTAAAGGGTTAATAATTCAATTTTAACGGTTACTCATTCAGTTTTTTGTCACTCATCCGATTGGCGCCTTATCTCTGAATGACAGTGCAAAGATACGGCTTTTTTCTGGAACCACCAAATTTTGGGTGGCGATAAGGGCCGATTTTCAGCAGCTTTCAATTTGAAACTGCGTTAATAATCCTAACTCGTAAGATAAAGAAGAGAGAAATATCGAGTTGTTGTTTGAAAAACATAGAAATCCATCCTAAACTACTATTAAATAATTCTTTAAGCCATTATGGAGCATCTATCCGTACTCCTCGAAAATCGTACTCAATTACTCAGTTACTCAGTTTTATTCTGCCCGTATATTTCTTCCTGTATAGATAGTATATTATATATTTATATATATATATAAATATATAATATAAAAAATATACTTTCAATTTGTAACCAAGTTCCAGGTGTAGGGGTCTAGAAATAAACTGAGTAATTGAGTAACTGAGTAATTGAGTCACTTCTTGGGGTATAGGCCCCATTCTTCCTCCTTGTCTCCACTTTTGAGGAAGCACATGCTTGTGTCAAGAAAACGCGCTCCCTCAGAATGGCAAGTCGTAGCCCGGCATTTCTTCCCCGAGAACGAAGCCGGGAAGCATACCTTCCTGCTGCTCCATTTTCTCCATTACCTCGATATCCTTGATGCGATGCCGGTAATCGTGGAGAATCGTCTGCGATTCCAGCTCCTCTCTTCTTGCCCTGCTCAGTTCCAGATACTGCTTTTCCTGGTCTATGCCCAGGAAGCGGCGGCCCAGCAGATTGGCAGCGATGCCGGTGGTACTGCTGCCGGCGAATGGGTCGAGAATCCAGGCTCCCGGTTTGGTGGAAGCCAGAATGATGCGGGCAAGGAGGGCGAGCGGCTTCTGGGTAGGATGCTTGCCCTGCGATTTTTCCCATCTTGCGATGGCAGGCAGGCGCCAGACATCTGTCATCTGCTTGTCATCATTCAGTTTTTTCATCAACTGGTAGTTGTAATAATGCGGCACCTTCTTCTCCTTTCTAGCCCAGATAACGAACTCGGTTGAGTAGGTGAAGTATCGGCACGAAATATTAGGCGGTGGATTTGTCTTAGCCCACGTAATGACATTCAGGATTTTGAATCCCAGTTGCGTCAGCTTATTTGCCACGGAGAAGATATTGTGATAGGTTCCCGATACCCAGATGGTACCATCCTCCTTCAGATGTTCCCGGCAAGCCGAAATCCACTCCTCGTTGAATTGGTCGATATGTTCCGGCGAACCGCCCTTATCCCATTCTCCTTTGTCCACGCACACCACCTTTCCGCTCTGCACGCTGATACCTCCATTGGATAGGAAGTAAGGAGGATCGGCGAAGATCATGTCGAACTTGAAATCAAATTCGCCCATCAGCCTGATACAGTCTCCTTGGAGGAGAGTGAAATCGTCAGTCCTATGATATATCGCCTTTTTGTTCATTATTTCGGGTGCAAAGATAATGCAAATATCTGATAAATAAACGATTAGATCATTCTTTAACTTTCGTGATCAAAAAAGATCAATTAGGTTGGATGAAATGAAAAATGGATTAAAATGAATAAGAACAGAAAGTTTTTCACATATTATTTTGTCCTTTCTGAATATTGATGTAAATTTGCAAGGTGATTTTAATTTTTGGTTTTGAAAGAAATAAAACTTAGCGAGATATGAAACAATACGAAGCTGTAATAGAGACCTTGAGGAGGTTGGGTGGATGTGCTACATTCGGCCAACTGAATCAGGAGGTGTTCAAGATAGAGGATTGCACATGGAATACCAAGACTCCATTTGCATCCATACGTCGTATTGTACAAGACCGTAAGGAAATCTTTCGCATTCGTCCGGGATTATGGGCTTTGGAGGAATATAGAAGTCTCTTGGCGGATAGAGGTATCGTGGTACAAGATGCAACTAATTCAGATTCAGAGCAGGTGCAGGAATTCAATCATTCTTATTATCAGGGACTTCTGCTGTATATCGGTAAAATGAAGAAACTTGAAACCTATGTTCCTGCACAGGATAAGAACAGGAGATGTATCAATGTGAAGCTGGGTGAAATCTCTACATTGGATAGGGTTCCGCCATTCTCCTATCAGGAATTTGTGGATAGAAGCAGCACGATAGACGTTATGTGGTTTCAGCCTAATTCTTTGGGCAGCGAGGTGATGATGCCCAATAGCTTCTTTGAGGTAGAGCATTCTACGGATATTCAGAATTCTCTCTGTAAGTTTTCTGATCTTCAGAGTTTTAATGCCCAGATGTTTATCGTGGCTGATGCCAGGCGCCATGATGAATTTATAGCCAGGTTGAGCCATGATTATTTCAAGCCTATCTCTGATAGGGTGAAATTTGTAAGTTATGATAAGCTTGATAGATATTACGAAGGGCTGATGACGCAGCAGAAGAGTTCGCTAGTTCTCTGATTGTAACGGATGTATTATGCAGTTCTTCTATATGATTTTCCCGGTGCTGGAGGCATTGCATTTACTCTGTTTTGGGGCAGCACGCCCTGAATCAACTGTCACCGGCCGAAGGGAAAGGTAAAGGACAGAAGTTATCAAGTAGGCCCGGCACGCCCTGAAAGGGCAGAAGCTCCTAGCCCAGGGCAACACCCTGGGTATTAATGACATATAAACCAACGCCCTGAAAGGGCAAAAGCTTTACAATTATGGCACAATCATTATCAAAAATTTACATCCATTTGATTTTCCACATCAAAACCACGAGCCCAAAAATACGTGAAAATGATTTGGAGCGACTTCATAATTATATCGGTAAACTTGTTAAGACTACGGGATGTGCCGAGATAAAGGCAGGTGGTGTAGGAGATCATGTTCATGTCTTGTTCATTTTATCAAAAGACGTCACGATTTCCCAGATAGTGGAGGAGATTAAGCGAAACAGCAGCAGATGGATTAAAAATCTCGACCCTGCGTATTATCATTTTTTCGCATGGCAGGGTGGTTATGCCGCCTATTCCATCAGCCAATCAGTTGTGGATAAAACATTACAATATATTGCCAATCAGAAAGAGCATCACACAAAGCATTCGTTTGCAGAGGAATATAGAGCGTTCTTGAAATTATATAATGTGGAATATGATGAGAATTTCGTATTCCGGGATTAGGCAGGCTGCGTGATATTGTAAAGCTTTTGCCCTTACAGGGCGCCTTGTTGGCTGCCATTATACCCAGGGCGATGCCCTGGGCTAGGAGCTTTTGGGCCTTCAGCCCGTTCTTGAACCACATGCGAAACTTGAGTTAAATATTTGTCTATTTCAATAAAATAGCCTATCTTTGTCGGCAAAGAAAGGCTTGCTGAAACGTGTTGGCGGAAGAAAATACGGAGAGTGGCTGGTATTCATTTAAAACAAGAAAGAAGAAATGCTGTTTTTTGATATTTTACTTAAAAATATTTGGAGATTTAAGATTTTTGTTATATCTTTGCGTTCAAAAGATAAATGAAGGTCCCGCCTCTGACGAGTTTTCACTTGTTGGAGACGGGACTTTTTTATGTCTGAAAATATAGAATTAACAAACAAAATATTAACATAAAAACAAATGACTTATGAAAGCAAATAAATTGAACGACGAAGAATCTGCAGAAAAATTGATGGAGGAATTTGGAGAAGAAGTAGAAGAGAAGCTTAGATTGGGACTGAGCAAGGAGGACCTCTTCTTTATTCATGATGAGTATTTTGAGGTCAACCCTATATTCAAGTACTACGAAAAGGTACTTCGTTGTGCTAATGTTGACAAAAGCGAGTATATATCTATAGATGCTGTGTCTATGAGTGAAGATGACTGTTCTGAAGTAGCTTTCTATTTTATTATGAAATTTATTGATAAAATATTAGGTATGATACCAAAGGGAGAAAAGAATTCGGATTCTATTGTGTTCTGCATGCGAAAGGTACCCTTACAACTTTGCAACTTATATGAAGAGATATGGGGAAAAGATGAATCTGATAAATATGACAAGAACTCTATTCTATGCAAGAACAGAATACTGGCAGCTACCGAAACTATTTATATTGTACTAAGCTATGTTTATTTTACGGAAACTTTTAGTTGTGCCGTTTTTGACTCTCTCTCGTATAATCCTTATTTTCCAAATGAGTATGGTTTAACAGGAGATGATTTTCGTTTTATTGTTGCAGTGGGTGACCTGGACTGTTCTCAACAAAATACAGAGATTAAGAATTATATGAGAAAAACATACAATAGGCTGTCTCCGAAAAAACGCATTTCGAAAATCATAGATGACCATAAAATGAGCGGTCGTAACGCCCGCATCAATCACTCCAATATTTATATTAAAGATGGTAAGAAGACGGGAATTGTTGTTGCGCTGGAAGGTATGGCGAAAGCTGGCTGGCTGGTAGATCATAGAGGTGACAAGATCACAAATATTGGTGATAGTGTTGAATTGATTCTTGAAAAATTGTTTAATGATAAAAACCCAAAAAATGAGGCGCAACTGTTTTCTCATGCCAAGAATGTGGGATTGGCAGAGATTACTGATTTTATAGATGAGATAAAGCACTCATTGTCAGATCGTTAAGAATATCCTTGAAAAGTCCATAAATTCTGCAAGTAAAACTAAAACAATGCTTTCGCCGAATAGTCGTATATTTGCAGCGCATTCCTACGAAGGGGGTGCCCGATATAAATGTATTATTCCGGTGTGAGGCCTTATGCGAAACAAAACATCAAAGTCGGAATTTATTAATATAAAATTTCGATTATGAACAACAAGAAAACAATCTTGACAGGTATCAAAAACCTGAAAATGCAGATAAAAAGATTAAAGACCGAGGTTCATGCCTTGGAGAATATGGTAGGAGAAATGGAGAATTCTCTTGATAGTGAAGATACTAATGTAACTTGTACTGATGAGCCTGTATTGCCAAAGTCCTTAGACTTTCAAGAGATGAAGGACTTGCTGGATAAGCTTGCAGAAGCTGGTATCCTGAAGGCATCCTATGCCTTGAAGAACCAGTCGTGGACTGAGCGTAGCGTGATTGTTGCATTCCTGTCGGGGAAGGTGCAGAGAATGTGCATGTGGAAGCCTTTTGCTGAGTTGTGGCATTGTGATAAAGGTGCTTTGCAGAGTGCCTATCAGAAGCACTGTGATACTAAAGCTGCTATGCTTTATTATAAGAAATTGGAGCGAATTGTAGGGTAATACCAGTTGGTAGCCTACCAACCGACTACCAAGCAGGAACCAAAAATTCGCCGTACCTTTGCCCCGCAATCAGATGATAAAGTCTGGTTGCGGGGCTTTTCTGTATATGGAAAACCGGTACCATTTCCTGGTACGGAATTTAGCGGATGGTCGCAGCCCCAACGATTATAAATATATCAAAATAATGAACGTGATAAAACCATATTATTTCGAGCATCCTCAATATGGAAAGATGAGAGTGCTGACAGCGGGAGGCAAGACCTTCTTCTGCATGAGCGACTTGCAGCGAGTATTTGACAAGACACCCGAAGATCTCTATCAGATTGTTGCTGATTCGGAGGGCGAAGTGAGAAACTTCAACATTGTAATGGCACCCAAGAGTGCTACAGACTGTAAAACCTTCTTCCGTGATGCTGAGATGATGGTTTCCTGCCATAGAAAGAAGAACGTTTCCGTGGATTATAACTTCTGTGATGAGGTGATGGTGACCGACATGGTGAACCCACAGAAGCGTGGTGATAAATTGGTAGCCAAGTGGCTGCTAGACTTCATCAAGTGCCGTTTGAAGGACAAGATGTATGTGCATTGCTATGCTGCCGATGGCGTTTATCTGCTGTCGGATAATTCAGAGGTCGACCCCATCGATGTCCGCTTCAATGGCAGAATCCTGACCATCAATGACCAGATTTTTGATTAACAACATATCTTTCTAAAACTTCAATATATATGAGCAAGAAAAGTTTTTCTGCAGCCGCAGAGGCTGCTGTACAGGCGCTTTTGAACGCCCAGAAGGTAGATGCCAGTATCATTACTGACGAGTGTGGTAACGTAGCTATCCGTAAGGCTCCCTGGAACGATGCGGAAACCATCTGCGAGGTGCCTAAGGTGATTCCGGGCAGAATGATCTGCAGCGGTGGCGAGCATGGCGACCAGCTCGACTTCAAACCTTACGCTCAGTCGGGCGGGAAGCTATATACGGAGATTATCCATACCTCGCATGGTGCCCTCCGTACTTCGCCGCAGCGTGTGTTCGCCTCCTTCTCTTTTCCGAAGGAGATGAGCAAGTCGGATATTCTGAAATATCTCTACAAAGAGGTGATGGAGATGAAGGGCAAAGCTAAACATTTCAAGGAGGATATTGCATGGGAACAGTACAAGTAATGGCGCTGAATCCGGCACGCAAGGGCAATATGGGAAGATTGAATTCTTCCCAGCCCCTGTATGTCTATGACACCCTGATAGCACAGCCGTGGCTGAAGGGTGTGATTGCGCAGATACGTGGGGAGAAGGCGATTCCCGGCGTAGATGCTGGTGATGAAAAGGCGGTGAAGAAGGCGAAGGAGGGGCTGAAAAGACAGCTGCCTATCCGTGCGATTCATTATTCCAAGTTCAGGAATAATCACCGCTCTAGTGAGGATGCGGATCCTGAAAGTTTCCTCTTCCAGACTACCATCGATGTGGATGATGTGGATTATGTGGATGCTGCCCTGGAGAAGGCTCGTGAGCTGAACTGCAGCAACACGATATGGAAGGGGAAACTGCTGCATCTGGAATATTCGGCTAGAAAGAAGCTGCATATTGATATCCGTATGCCGATGGGCATGACGATCGAGGAGACGCAGAAGGCATATTGTGAGGCGGCTGGGATTCCCTACGATAAAAGCTGCATCACGCCGGAGCGAATCATCTTTATCACGGATAAGGACTCCGAGATTTACCGCTCGAAGGAGTGGTATGGGGTGCTGCCGGATGAGGAGATCAAAGCCCGCAGAGAGGCTTTCTTGAAGCGTGGGCTTACGATTGATGGTAAGGGGACAGCTCGCTATAGCTTGCTTGCCGGGGATTGCAAATCCCCGGAACGCCTGGCGGGGGACTTTATGGGGCAAATGGCAGGCAATGCTAATCATACAGTTCAAAGTTCAAATCTCAATGCTCAAGGCGAAGAGGAGGAGTATCCTGCTCCGCCTCCGATGCCGAAGAAGCTGCCGAAGCTGGTGGAGCTGCTGATATCCAAGACGCCGGAAATCTATCAGCCTGCTGTGGCGCACGCCATTTTTCCTTCGCTCGCTACCCATCTCTGGAGAACCAGATTCAGATATATCGACAACGTGGAGCACGAAGCTACCCTGATGACCTGTCTGCTTGCAGGCACAGGCGCAGGTAAAAGTTGCGTACAAAAACCTATCGATTTCATCATGGAGGATATCCGTAAGCGCGACCTGGAAAACCTGAAGCGTGAGAAGGAATGGAAGGATGAAATGATGCGTAAGGGTGCCAACAAGGATAAGCGCAAACGCCCTGAAAATCTGATTATCCAGGAGATTGATGCCGATATGACCAACCCTGCCTTCGTGATGCGTACCGCTGAAGCCAAGGAACATTTCCTTTATACTTCGCTGAACGAAATCGACCAGTTTGATGCACTCAAAGGTAGCGGTTATCAGCAGTTCCGCATCATGTGCCTCGCCTTTGACCCAGGTAACTTATATGGACAAACACGAGTCGGAACACAAAGTGTCACCGAGCGAGTCACCATCCGTTTCAACTGGAATGCTTCTACCACCATCCATAAAGGCATCAAGTATTTCAAGCGAGTGCTGACCGACGGTCCGGTTTCCCGTATCAACTTCTGCACCATCCCGGAAAGAGACATCGGCGAGGACATTCCCGTCTATGGAACCTATGATGAGGAATTCAGAAATTCTCTGAAACCTTACATCGATAATCTCTGCATGGCTTCGGGGCTGGTGGAATGCAAGGAGGCTTTTCATCTTGCCGAGGTACTGAAGGATGAGAATGCGGAATTCTCCCGTCTGTCGCAGGACAGAGTCTATGAGAATCTGAGCTTCCGTGCCAACGTAATCGGCTATCTGAAGGCTTGTGTGCTCTATGTGGCGAACGGTTACCAGTGGGAGCCTGAGATTGAGGATTTCATCCGCTGGAGCGAGCGTTACGACCTCTACTGCAAGATGCGTTTCTTCGGCGATGCCATCAAGAAGGCGGAGCGTGACGGAGATCAGGAAAGCAAGAAGGGACCTGCGAGCATCCTGGCATTCCTGCCCGACAAGTTCAGCTATCAGCAGGTGGAAAGTCTGCGTCTGAAAAACGACATGAACGCCAAGGGTACTGCCAAAATGTTGAGAAACTGGCTGCATCGCGGGTATATCGAGAAAGAAGAAAGTGACTCAATGACTCAGAAACTCAGTGACTCAGTTTATTTCAAGACCCATTATTAGAATGATGAAGCCTCACTCTTAGAGTTGTAAACGAAAAATTTTTATTGTATATGGAAATTGTTTTAGAGCGTATAGCGAAGAAGAATACTTATACCATCGGCCGACTGTATCTGTTGGCTGATGGTGATGTGAAGCGCAAGGTGCTTTCCGGCAAGTCTGCTGGCGACAAGCGCAGTTTCGAACATACTTTCGACTTGAAGAAGTTGTCTAAGGACAGCTACTTCTGTGACACCCTGGAGCCTACGTGGCGCAACCTGAACGGGATAGCGCTGAAGCCCGAGGAAGTGAATGCCAAGTACAGCCGTCAGAGTGGCAAGGTGGCAAGAAAGATTCCGGGTCATACAGCCATCCCCGAAGGCTCGTATCGTGTGCTCATCACCAAGTCGCCCCGATTCAAGAAGTGGCTGCCGTATGTGCAGGGTGTTCCCGGTTTCGAGGGCATCCGCATCCATGCCGGCAACTATCCCGACGATACCCAGGGCTGCATCCTGGTGGGCGAGAACAAGGTGAAGGGCATGGTGGTGAACTCCCGCATCTGGCTCACCCGACTGATGAAGCGCATCCAGGCGGCTGAGAATCAGGGAGAAGGCATCTGGATTACCATTATCTGATTCCGGATTACCATCATCTGATTTCGGATTATCATCATCTGATATCGCATAACCGTATGAAAAAAAGCGGCAGCCGTATCTTCCGGTTGCCGCTTCTTTTACATTATACGCTTTTACAAGCTTTGTCTCTTTTCCAATTCCTTATTCAGCATCCTCAGCCTTCTTGCGGCGGGAAATGCGCTTGCGCTTTGGCTTCTCCTCTGTGTTCGGAGTCTCGATCTTCACACCTGCCAACTCTGGGTCGATGAGAATACGGCCGCAGTACTCACAAGGGATGATCTTCTTGTGCATCTTGATATCCAACTGGCGCTGAGGTGGAATCTTGTTGAAGCAACCACCACATGCATCACGCTGCACGTAAACGATACCCAGACCATTGCGGGCACCCTTGCGGATACGCTTGAAGCTGGCGAGCAGACGTGGCTCAATCTTCTTCTCAAGCTCGAGAGCCTTCTCCTTCAGGCGCTCCTCCTCCTCGTGAGTCTCCTCCAGGATGTCTTCCAGCTCAGCACGCTTCTCTACCAGTCCGTGCTCCAGGTCAGCCTTCTTCTCCTCAGCCTTGTGGAGGTCGAACTCGCGCTCGCGCATCTTAGCCATGCCCTCGCGGATCTTCTTGTTGCAAAGCTCGATTTCCAACTCCTGGAACTCGATCTCCTTGCTCAAGGTATCATACTCGCGGTTGTTGCTCACGGTATCGAGCTGCGCATGATAGCGCTCCAGGCTAGCCTGTGCATCAGCAATCTCGTTCTGCTTCTGGTAAACAGCATGGTCGAACTGCTCGATTTCGCGCTGGATGTTCTCAATACGAGTGGTAAGACCGGCGATATCATCTTCCAAGTCCTGAACTTCGAGAGGAAGCTCACCACGCAACTCACGGTTCTCGTCGATGCCCGACAAGGTTACCTGAAGCTGGTAAAGAGCCTTCAACTTCTCTTCAACTGTCAAATCTGTAGGATCTTTCTTTGCCATAATTTCTTTATTTTATCTTTAAACCTTTATTGTTCTTTTTAAAGCTTTATTGTTCTTTTTAAAGCTTTTGCCCTTACAGGGCGCATTGCTTATATCTCTGTTACCCAGGGCGATGCCCTGGGCTAGGAGCTTCTGCCCTTTCAGGGCGTATGGGGAAAACAACCCACCCTACAAATAGATGATGGGATTGGTGTTGATCTCCGAGATGCAGCATTTGGCATCTGGGAAATGAGAGAGGATGATGCTGCGGAAGATTTCGCTGGTAAACTGCTCACTCTGATAGTGGCCGATGACGCAGATCTGAATCTCCTGCTCATGACCGAAATACTCGTGATAGCTCATTTCGCCCGTGATGAAGGCATCGGCTCCTGCCGCAATGGCATCGCCCAGCAGGAACGAACCCGAACCGCCGCAGAGCGCCACCTTGCGGATAGGGCGACGCAAGAGCTGGTTGCACTGCACGCACTCCACACCAAAACGATCCCTGAGCAGCAGCACCAGGTCATCGGCAGCGATACCCTCGGCGAAATGCTCCTTCACCTCATCCGAAAGCTTGCCAGCCTGGGCAGCCTTCAGGATATCCTCGTCGGAGATCTCTCCTATTACGCCGCTGCCGCCTTTCACGCCATCCACTTCCTTCTCGCCACCGAAAAACTGCACGTTCTTCAGGCCCAGCTTCTCGGCAATCTTGAAGTTCACTCCGCCTGCCGCTGCATCCATGTTGGTATGCATGGAGACGATGGTAACATCATTCTTGATCGCCTTGCGAACGGTGCGCTGCACATAGTTCTCATCCGATATCCTGGAAAGCTTTCTGAAGATGAGCGGATGATGGCTTACGATGAGATTGCAGCCCTTCTGGACCGCCTCTTCTACCACCGCCTCAGTGACGTCAAGACACAACAATGCCCCTGACATTTCTACCGCCTCTGTCAATCCAACTTGCAGGCCGGCATTATCATATCCTTCCTGCAAGGGCAGAGGCGCGTAATGTTCAAGGGCATCAACTACTTCTCTTATTTTCACGCTCCTAATATGTCTTATTTTATAATTTAGGCTGCAAAGTTACGCATTTCTCACGAAATTAGCAAGCGTTTCACTAAAAATTTTCAAAAAATTATGTAAGTTGCCGATTTTTTTAGTATATTTGCACGCATAAAACATTAAAAATACAAAAGCTTATGCATCACTCAATATTACCTTGCGATTTCGCACTTCCCGCAGAATGGGAACCACAGAGCGCCATCATGCTCACGTGGCCACACGGCGGAACGGACTGGAAGCCGTATCTGAGACAGATAACCAACACGTATCTGCAGCTCGCAGACATCATCACCCGCTACGAAGACCTGCTGGTGGTGACACCTATCCTGGAAAGCACCCAGAGAATGCTCGCCGAAAAGCTGTCGGAGGGACAGATGAACCGCGTTCACCTCTACGAGATGGATACCAACGATACCTGGGCGCGCGACCACGGACCTATCAGTATGGTTTCGCGCGGCAGACACAATTCGCACATCATCCCTATCCATCTGCTCGACTTCAAGTTCAACGGATGGGGCGAGAAATTCGACTGGAAAAAGGACAATGCCATCAATCTGCAGCTCTACTATCAGGGAGCCTTCAATGCGGCGCTGGAGAACCACCAGGGCTTCGTGCTCGAAGGCGGAAGCATAGAGAGCGACGGCAAGGGTACGCTCTTCACCACATCGCAGTGCCTGCTGGCGCCTCACCGCAACCAGCCTTTCACCCGCGAGAACATCGACAGCCAGCTCAGGAATTTCTTCCATGTAAGAAATGTGGTATGGCTCGACCATGGCAATCTGGTGGGTGATGATACCGACGGACATATCGACACCATCGTGAGAGTGGCTCCGCACGACACCTTATTATATGTAGGGTGTGATGATGCGGAAGATGAGCAGTATGAGGACTTCCAGGCGCTGGAGAAGCAGCTGCAGAAGCTCTTCACCTACGAGGGATACCCTTACCGACTGCTGAAGCTCCCGATGCCGGATGCCATCTATGACGAGGGCGACCGGCTGACTACAGACAAGAACAGCAAGGGCGACAGACTGCCTGCCACCTATGCCAACTTCCTGATTCTGAACGGTGCCGTGATTTATCCTACGTACAACCAGCCTGAGAAGGACGAGGAGGCGAAGCGACAGATTCAGCTTGCCTTCCCAGACAGAAACGTGATAGGAGTAGATTCGCTCACCATCATCCGCCAGCACGGAAGCATCCACTGCCTCACCATGCAGCTGCCGGAGGGGGCTATTAAATAAAGTATTAGAAAAGACACAGACATAAATGAAACTCGGATTATTACAACTTCACATTACGGCGGACATCGCCGATAACAAGACCCGACTCGCTGAGGGCATCATCGACCTGGCGAAGCGTGGCGCAGAACTCATTGTTTTGCAGGAACTTCACAACACGCTCTACTTCTGCCAGGTAGAAGATGTAGAGAATTTCGACCTTGCCGAACCGATACCTGGTCCATCTACCGAATTCTACGGCAAGCTTGCCAAGGATCTGGGCGTGGTGATCGTTACTTCGCTCTTCGAGCGCCGTGCTCCGGGGCTGTACCACAATACGGCAGTGGTGATAGAGAAGGACGGAAGCATAGCCGGAAAGTACCGTAAGATGCATATTCCGGATGATCCTGCCTACTACGAGAAGTTCTACTTCACCCCTGGCGACCTCGGATTCAAGCCGATACAGACTTCCGTGGGCAAGCTCGGCGTATTGGTGTGCTGGGACCAGTGGTATCCTGAAGCAGCCCGCCTGATGGCACTGCAGGGCGCAGACATTCTGATCTACCCTACTGCCATCGGCTATGCCACCTACGATACAGAGGAGGAGCAGCAGCGCCAGCGTGAGGCGTGGACCACCGTGATGAGAGGTCATGCCGTGGCAAACGGTTTGCCGGTAGTGGCTGTAAACCGAGTGGGATTCGAAGCTGACCCAAGCGGTCAGACCGACGGAATCCAGTTCTGGGGCAGCAGTTTCGTGGCAGGTCCTCAGGGCGAGCTTCACTATCGTGCGAGCGATGATGAGGAAGAGAGTCTGGTAGTGGATATCGACCTGAAGCACAGCGAGGATGTACGCCGCTGGTGGCCATTCCTGCGCGACCGCCGCATCGAGAACTATGGAGATATTACAAGAAGATTCATAGATTAAGGTAAAGGTAAAAGAGATTAGATTTTCGGGATAATGAAGAATTTGGAAGTGATGGTGGTTCTGTTCATCATCGTGATTTTAGGTTACGTCGCCTGCAAGCTTGGCTATATGGGCGACAAGTTTGACAAGAAGCTGTCCAGCATCGTGGTAGATATCACCTGCCCGCTGCTGGTGCTCTCGTCTGTGATGGGAGATGAACTGCCCGACCGCACGCTCATTCTCCCGCTCCTGGGTGTAGGCTTCCTCACGTACATCTTATTACTGGTGTTCGGATTCGGGGTGCCTCGGCTCATCAGCAAGAACCATGACGACCAGGGAATGATCGGTTTCGCCCTGATGTTTGCCAACGTGGGATTCATCGGATATCCTATCGTTTCGAGCATCTTCGGACCCCAGGCAATCTTCTACGCTGCCCTGCTCAACATGCCGAACACGTTTTTCATCTTCACGGCTGGCGTGATGCTCATCAAGGGCGAATACAGCGTGAAGCAGTTTAACCCGAAGGTATTGCTGAGTCCGGCTCTGATTGCGGCTGCCGTAGCAGCCCTGCTGGTGGCACTGGGGGTTCATACGCCTGATGTCATCGCCCGTCCGGTAACGATGGTGGGCAACGTAACGGTTCCTGCCGCCCTGATGATTATCGGAAGCAGCATGGCCAAGCTGCCCCTCAAGGAGATTATCGGCAGCCCGAAGGTTTACGTTGCCTCGCTGCTCCGCCTGGTAGTGGTTCCGCTGAGCCTCTACTTCTTCTTCAAGGTATGCGGCGTGAGCGATGTGGTGAACAATATCAACACCGTGGTGATTGCGATGCCTGTAGCTAGCTTCGGCACCATGTTCTGCCTGAAATACGGCAGGAATCCGGCGCTCATCACAGAGTTGACATTCATCACTACGCTGGGCAGCATCATTACCATCCCGCTTATCACCCTGCTTTTCGGGTAGGGACAGGCGATGGGACAAAACCTAAATGCTACAACTTAACATTAAAAAGAAAGTATGAGAAAGAATAAAATGATAAAAACCAGCCGCCTCCTGCTGCTCGCTATGGCGCTCGGAGGCTTTACTAATCCTACAATGGCGGCACCGATAGAACACATCGGCGACCGCTACATCATGCACGTATCAGAAATGGAACTCACAGGCGAGGAATCGCTCCTCGATGTGCTGATGATGTGCCCAGAAGTCCTTACGATGGACGGCAACAACATCATCGGCGGTGATCCTTTCGCCAATCTCTACGGCAAGTTCGTCATCCGCATCGACAACCAGGAATATGGTCTCGACTACGCTACCTTGCTCCATCATTTCAAGGCGAGGGAGATAGAGAGCATCAAGGTTTGCCAGAACTCTGAGGTGATGAAGGGATGCAGCAGTCTGAAAAAGGTGATTGACATCACCCTGCGCAAGGGTGAGAACGGGGTGAGCGGAAGAGTAGGTTTCTTCGGCGACACCTATGGCGGCGGAAAGGGCATCGTGAGCGTATTGAGCCAGCAGGACAAGCTGCGCATCCTGAGCCACGTAGAGGGCAACATGCAGCGCACTTCCAACAACGACCTGGGTTCCTATGCCGGTGATGGCCCAAGCCTCATCAATCACTATTCGCACGAGGGAGCCAAGATGAACATCCTCTGGACTCCTACCGAGAAGGACATGCTGGAAGTGGATGCGATGCAGACCTACACCCGAAACCATATTACCGGTACGCCAGCCGACTATGTACGCGCCTACCATCTCCAGGCAGACTATACCCGCCTGCTGGGCGACAAGGGAGCGAGCATCCTCTTTACCCTGGGTGCAGAGAACATCAGCGACAATGGCGGAAATGCGGCAGATGCCAGTGCGGCACCTTATCGCAACCATGCCACCTATCCGTTTATGGTAGTGGAATATGCCACTCCGGTGATTTCTGAAAATCTCTGGCTTACAGCCGGTTTCGAGGGCGGACTGTCTATCGAGAAGAACTGTGTGGCTGATTACACCAACCACTCCAACTATCAGGATCTATATGCGCAGCTGGATTATACCATCGGCAAATGGGGCTTCATGGTGGGCGACCGATTCCGCACCATCAATTTCCGTCCGAAGCAGATTGCTACAGAAAAGAACTGGAAGCATAGTACCCACAACCATAGCTACACGGTGAGCATTTATCACAACTTTGCACCGGGCCATACCCTGCAGGGCACATTCTGCCGAAGAATCTTCAACGCCGATTTTGGCGATTTCGTTACTGCAGGCGATATGGAGGGAGCTTGGCGTCCATACTACACCAAGGACATCAGCGAGCGCCTCGCCTACGTGGCTGAGCTGAAGCATACCTACAGCAAGCCGAATCTCGTAATAAGCAGTTCTATCAAGAATATCCATCAGGATCTTCCGGGTGTAGATCGCGACAACACACTAGGCATCGGAACTACAGCCTTCTGGCATAAGGGAATGCTGAGGATCACCGCCGGAGTGAATTACTTCTGGGAAAAGGCTGAGATTTTCGGAGGCGAAGAAGGTATGAACTCTAGGACCAGCAAATACAGCAATTTTGCGATATTCAAGCTGGCTCCACAGCTTTCATTGCCTGCTGGCTGGCGCCTGACATCCAACATGATCTGGTGCACCCGTCGCCATACTCTTACGCCAGCCTATACGCCAGCCAATCTCTATGCCGAGCTGGGCGTATATAAGAACATAGGCAAGCATCTTACCCTGGAAGGCAGGTTCCACGATATTGCCGGTCAGCATTTCGGCAACCGTGCAGCCACCATGGGTTTCACCTATTACTTCTAGTTCTTCCGGAAACAATCCGGAAACAATTCGGAAAACATCAGGAAAGAACAATCATAAAAATGATAATCCCGACTCTCCAAGAAGAAGGAGGGTCGGGATTCTCATTTATATAATATTTATGAACTTATAATCGTATGTTGATAATCTCTCTTATATTCATTAAAAAATATGTTGATATGACCAGGATACCAACTTAACAATCTTTTTATCTCTAGATGAGCGGCATTCCTGCCTTCTCACATTCTGTTCTCATATCTTCCGGCCAGATACTAGCCTGAATCTCGCCGATGTGCGCCTTGTGGAGCAGCACCATACAGAGACGGCTCTGACCGATACCACCACCGATACTCAATGGCAACTTGTCGTTCAGGAGCTGCTGGTGGAAATAGAGCTTCTCTCTATCTTCCTTGCCTTCCAGCTTCAACTGGCGAAGCAGGCTCTCCTTGTCAACACGGATACCCATAGAGCTCAGCTCGAAGCTTCTGCCCAACACCGGATACCAGATCAGGATATCACCATTCAATCCCTCCTTGCCATTCTCGGCTATGGTGCTCCAGTCGTCATAGTCAGGAGCACGGCCATCATGCTTCTTTCCATCGCTCAACTTTCCGCCGATACCCTCTACAAATACGGCACCATATTTCTTGCAGATAGCATCCTCGCGCTCCTTAGGAGTCTTGTCAGGATACATATCGAGCAAATCCTGCGCATGGATAAAATGAATATCCTTTGGCAGGAAAGGCTTCAGCTGAGGATAGTGCTCGCAAGCCAGGAACTCGGTGCGGAGGATGGCTGCATAGATGCGGCGAACCACATCTTCAAGGAAAGAGATGGTACGATCACCCTTCGTAATCACAGCCTCCCAGTCCCACTGGTCCACATAGAGCGAATGAAGATTATCAAGCTCCTCATCGGCACGGATGGCGTTCATATCGGTATAGACACCATAGCCCGGCTCTATCTCATATTCTGCCAAGGTCAAGCGCTTCCATTTAGCCAGAGAGTGAACCACCTCAGCCTTTGCATCACCCAAATCCTTGATAGGGAAAGTCACAGGGCGCTCCACTCCATTCAGGTCGTCATTGATACCCAAACCCTTCAATACGAAGAGAGGGGCGGTGACACGGCGCAAGCGCAACTCTGTAGATAGGTTCTGCTGGAAGAACTCTTTTATCATTTTGATACCCATTTCGGTCTGGCGCATATCCAGCAGCGCCTCATACCCTTCGGGTTTTATCAGATTACTCATTTTATCTATTATATATCGTTTATAGTTTCTTATTTTACTGTTTATCTTACTTTCACGCTGCAAAGATACAAATTTATTATTAATCTGCAAGCGTTTTTCGAAAATATTTCGCAAAATGATAGCATTTTTTAGATTTTAAGTATCATTTTGTAGAGAAATTCACCGCATTTTCTCCCTATACATTATATATATAGAAAAAAAATGAGCCAAATATTTGGTTATTCGAAATAAAAAATGTACTTTTGCAGTCAATTACTCCTAAGGGGTAGGCGGCGTTTGCCGATAAATCACCAATTCTGGTCTCGTAGCTTAGTTGAATAGAGCGTCAGATTCCGGTTCTGAAGGTCGTGGGTTTGAGTCCCACCGAGATCACTACTACATTAAAATTTAATTTAAGAACATGGATTTAGTAGAACGTTTCATTAACTATACAAAATTCGACACACAGTCGAGTGAAGACTCAGAAAGTGTGCCAAGCACGGCAAAACAGTTGGAATTTGCCAAGTACCTGAAGCACGAACTGGAGGAAGAAGGTCTGAGCGACGTAGAGATGGACGATATGGGCTACATCTACGCCACCCTGAAGGGCAATACCAAGAAAAAGACTCCTACCATCGGCTTCATCTCTCACATGGACACCAGTCCTGATGCCAGCGGAAAAGACATCAAGGCACGCGTCATCAAGAATTATGACGGCGAGGATATCGAACTCAGTCCGGGCATCATCTCCAGCGTAGAAAAATTCCCTGAACTCAAGGCGCACAAGGGCGAGGACATCATCGTAACTGATGGAACTACCCTGCTCGGTGCAGACGACAAGGCGGGCATCGCTGAAATCGTACAGGCAATGTGCTACCTCCGCGACCATAAGGAAATCAAGCACGGAGACATCCGCGTGGGCTTCAATCCAGACGAGGAAATCGGTATGGGCGCCCATCACTTCGATGTAGAGAAGTTTGGCTGCGACTGGGCATACACCATCGACGGCGGCGACCTGGGCGACCTGGAATACGAGAACTTCAATGCTGCTGCTGCCAAGATCCACATCAAGGGCGTGAGCGTGCATACAGGCTATGCCAAGGGCAAGATGATCAACGCAAGCCGACTGGCTGTGGAATTCCAGAATATGATTCCTGAGGCAGAAACTCCTGAACAGACCGAAGGTTACCAGGGCTTCTACCATCTGCTCGGCATCGAAAGCCGCTGCGAGGAAGCCAAGCTCAGCTATATCATCCGCGACCACGACCGCCAGAAGTTTGAGGCTCGCAAGGATTTCATCGAAGACTGCGTCAAGAAGATGAACGAGAAGTACGGCGAGGGAACTGTTACGGCAGAAATCTACGACCAGTACTACAACATGAAGGAGAAGATTGATCCAAACATGCATGTCATTGACATCGTGCTCCGTGCCATGCAGGAGAGTGGCGTTCCACCTCGCGTAGAGCCTATCCGTGGCGGTACAGATGGTGCGCAGCTCAGCTTCAAGGGTCTTCCTTGTCCAAACATCTTTGCTGGTGGCGTCAACTTCCACGGTCCTCACGAATTCGTGAGCGTACAGGTGATGCAGAAGGTAGTGGATACCATCGTGAAGATTGCGGAAATCACAGAAGAGTATAACGACTAATATATATGGGGAATTTAGGAGAAATCTAAATTCCCCATTTTCATAAACTGACTATTTTTTAGAGAGATTATCATTTTCATAAACAGAAAAATATGGCAGAAATTCCCTATTTAGTAAAAGACCTCGCCCTCATCCTGATGGTGGCTGGCATTGTTACCCTCATCTTCAAGCGGCTCAAGCAGCCCCTGGTGCTGGGTTACATCGTGGCGGGCTTCCTCGTGTCGCCCCACATGCCATATACCATGTCGGTGATGGACGAGACGGATATCCAGACCTGGGCAGACATCGGTGTCATCTTCACCCTCTTCTCGCTCGGTCTCGATTTCTCCTTCAAGAAAATCGTGAAGATGGGAGCCTCGCCCATCATCGCCTGCATCGTCATCGTTTTTTCCATGATGATGCTGGGCATCAGCGTGGGTCACAGCTTCGGCTGGGGCAGGATGGACTGCATCTTCCTGGGTGGTATGCTCGCCATGAGTTCCACCACCATTATATATAAGGCTTTCGACGATATGGGACTGCGGCAGCAGAAGTTTGCCTCCATGGTGATGAGCGTGCTCATTCTGGAAGACATCCTCGCCATCGTGATGATGGTGATGCTTTCCGCCATCGCCGGAGGCAACAATCCGGATGGCGAACAGATGTTTACATCGGTACTGAGGATTGGCTTCTTCCTGGTATTATGGTTTATCGTGGGCATTTTTGCCATCCCGCTCTTCCTGCGCTCAGTCAGGAAGTTCATCAATGGCGAAACCCTGCTCATCGTTTCCCTGGGACTGTGCTGCGGCATGGCGGTATTATCTACCAAGGTTGGTTTTTCAAGCGCTTTCGGAGCCTTCGTCATGGGCAGCATCCTGGCGGAAACCATTGAAGCTGAGAAGATTATCAAGCTGGTAGAACCGGTGAAGAATCTCTTCGGAGCCATCTTCTTCGTATCGGTAGGTATGCTGGTAGATCCCAACATCCTGGTAGAATATGCCGTTCCTATCCTCGCCCTCGTGGCAGCTATACTGATAGGACAGGCAACATTGGGAACCTTCGGATTCATGCTGGGCGGTGAATCATTGAAGTCGGCAATGCGCTGCGGATTCTCGATGGCGCAGATTGGCGAGTTCTCCTTCATCATCGCCTCACTGGGATTGTCGCTGGGAGTTATCAGCAACTTCCTCTATCCGGTAGTGGTGGCAGTTTCAGTCATCACCACCTTCCTCACCCCTTACATGATTCGTCTGGCGCAGCCTTCCTATCAGCTGATGGAGAAGCATCTGCCTAGCAAATTCATCAATATCCTGAACCATTTTGCGATGAGCCGCCCCTCTACCCAACAGCAGAGTAAATGGAAATCGCTGATTCGGCAGATGGTCATCAATACCGTGGCATACTCCATTCTTTCGGCTGCGGCGATAGCGATGATGTTCACCTTCGTCCTGCCTCTGATGCGCAATATGCTGCCAGGCTGGAATCTTCACTGGTATGCCAACGCCATCACGGGTCTGCTCACCATCGTACTCATATCGCCTTTCCTGCGAGCCATCGTGATGAAGAAGAATCACAGCCCGGAATGGAAGCGACTGTGGGTGGAGAGCAGCATCAACCGTATTCCGCTGCTCTTCACGATATTCGTGAGATACGTCATTGCCCTGGGCTTCATCTTCTATATCATCAACTATCTGTCCCGATTCACCAATGCGCTGATGGTATGCATCGGAGCCGTGATTGTACTGCTGATGCTGGGTTCACGCCGCATCAAGAAACGAAGCATCGTGATGGAGCGCCTCTTCCTGCACAACCTGCGTTCGCGCGATATTGCCGCACAGGTGAACGGCGAAAAGCGCCCGCTCTACGAGGGTCATCTGCTGGATAGAGATATCCATATCAGTGAAATCGAGGTACCGGAAGACAGCATCTGGTGTGGCAAATCACTGAAGGAACTGCACCTCCGCCAGCGTTTCGGCATCGATATGAGCAGCATCCGAAGGGGTTCGCAGCGCCTGAACATCCCGAATGGCGACACCATGATATTCCCTGGCGACAAGCTTCAGATCATCGGCAACGACGACCAGGTACACAAGTTTGCCCAGGCGCTCACCACCGAGCTAGCCCCGGAAGATCTGGAGATAGAGAAACGGGAGATGAAGCTCCGCCAGCTCATCATCAGCGGCGGCAGCGAATTTCTGGGAAAGACGCTGGAAGAGAGCGGAATCCGCAACAAGTACAACTGTATGGTTGTAGGATTGGAAGAGGGCCAGGAGAACCTTACCCACATCCTCCCTTCCCGCGTATTCGAAAAAGGCGATATCATCTGGCTGGTAGGCGAAGAAGCCGACCTGCAGAAGATTCAGGAAAAGAGCTAAAATTAACCAGCAGAAGATTCAGGAAAAGAGTTAAAATTAACCTGCAGAAGATTCTGTCTAAACTCAGAAAAGGTTGCCCCATACGCCCTGAAAGGGCAGAAGCTCCTAGCCCAGGGCAACGCCCTGGGGATTGTTGGTTTTAAAGAAATCGCCCTGTAAGGGCAAAAGCTTTATTATGCTGTTTTTAAAGCTTTTGCCCTTACAGGGCGCCTTACTGATTGCCATTATACCCAGGGCGATGCCCTGGGCTAGGAGCTTTTGGGCCTTCAGCCCGTACTTGAACCACATGCGAAACTTCAGTAATTTATCTTACGGTGATATGGAAGCAACCCTGTTTTACCTCGTATTTGATATAACAGCGGTTCTTATTGCGGAAATCCCTCAACACCTCGCTGAAAACCCACTTCAGGGTATCATTCTGCACCTGACGGCGAGGTTGTTTCTCCGTCTGAATCTGCTTATACCGGTTGTAGCAGACATCGAAGGTAGTACCATAGAGATGGCACGAATTCTCGGTAGCATTGCCGTTTCGGGTTCTCAGTTTCGACACATCATCCTTGGTACGCAAGATACTGGTAACGATGATCTTATGCAAAGGAATGCCCTTAATCTGCAGCGAATCAAAATATGCTCTACCGATATCCTGCAATAATACCGAAGCCCTAGGCACCAGATAAGGAATACTGTTGTTCAGCTTATCCACATAAAAGAAAGGGTTGCTACCCACATACACCAGCTTGCCCTTGCTATGCTCAGCCTCCTCACGGTTCTGAACCGGAGCCACGCCATGCCTGCTGGCAGCCACAATCTGTACATCCTGCTGATCAGGAAAGGTATTTCCGAAGTGAGGCACCGAGAAAATGCGATGCTTCACCTCCTTGCCATTCTTATCGAAAAATATCGAAAAACTGCCATCAGAGGCTGTATCAGGAGTTACCGACAGTTCATCCTTCTTCAAATCCTCAGCCACAGTTTCAGCAGAAGAAGCATCAGAAGCCTCACCGGAAATGGCATCCTGAGCACCAGCCGAAGCCATTAAATCTCCTCTCAATGAATCGATTGCCGTACTGTCTTTTCCATCAGAATGAGCCGTCAACCTAGGCTCAGCCACACTCGGAAAAATAACACGGACCAGCGCCAGCAACAGCACGACAACCAAAAAACCTTGCAAATATCTATTCTTACTAATCTTCATAACTAAAAATTTCCTGCAAAGGTAACAAAAAGTATTGAAATATTTGCTCAATTCACAGAAAAGTAGTAATTTTGCAGCGTTATATAACATTATTTAGAACATTAAGGTTGCAAACCAATAAGAAATATAAATATTTTGATAGAGAAACATATTATACTCGAAGATATAGATCCAGTGATGTTCTATGGCGTAGGAAATGGTAACCTACAGATGATTAAGTCACTGTATCCTAAGTTGCGTATCGTTGCACGCGACAACGTGATTCGTGTGCTCGGCGACGAAGAGGAAATGGCGAAAGCAGAAGAAGACATTGAGCTGATGCGCAAGCACTTAGCTAAATACAACATGCTCAATGAAGAGGATATCCTTGATATTGTGAAAGGCAAACAGACCAAAGCAGACTCCGTAAAAGGCGTGCTGGTATATAGCATCAGCGGCCGACCTATCAAGAGCCGCAGCGAGAACCAGCAGCAGCTCATCGAGGCTTACGAGAAGAACGATATGATATTTGCAGTGGGTCCTGCCGGAACCGGTAAGACCTACCTCAGCATCGCCCTTGCCGTGAAAGCCCTCAAGGAGAAGGCTATCAAGAAGATCATCCTCTCAAGACCTGCCGTAGAAGCAGGCGAAAAGCTCGGATTCCTGCCGGGCGACATGAAAGATAAGATAGACCCTTACCTGCAACCGCTCTATGATGCGTTGGAAGATATGATTCCTGCCGTCAAGTTGCAAGACATGATGGAAAAGCACATTATCCAGATTGCGCCACTCGCCTTCATGCGTGGACGCACCCTCAGCGATGCCGTCGTCATTCTCGACGAGGCGCAGAATACAACCTCACAGCAGATCAGAATGTTCCTCACCCGTATGGGTATGAACACCAAGATGATCATTACAGGCGACCTGACACAGATAGACTTGCCTCGCGAACAGCGAAGCGGACTGAAAGAGGCGCTCAAGATCCTGGAAGGAGTAGAAGGAATCGGAGTCGTGAAACTGGGGCAGAAGGATATTGTGCGACACAAGCTCGTAACCCGCATCGTCAACGCATACGACAAGTATGACAAGGAGAGAGCGGAAGCACGAGAAGCTCAAAAAACAAATTAATTATAAATTAAATAAAATGAAAGCATTAACAAAAACAGATTTCCATTTCGATGGACAGAAGAGTGTTTACCACGGTAAAGTACGTGATGTGTATGACATTAACGACGACATCCTCGTGATGGTCGCTACCGACAGAATCTCAGCATTCGATGTTGTTCTGCCAAAGGGTATTCCATTCAAGGGTCAGGTGCTCAACCAGATTGCAGCTAAGTTCCTGGACACAACTACAGATATCTGTCCAAACTGGAAGTTGGCTACTCCAGACCCAATGGTTACAGTAGGTTTGAAGTGCGAAGGTTTCCGCGTGGAGATGATCATCCGTTCTATCCTCACCGGTAGTGCATGGCGTGACTATCAGAAGGGATGCCGCGAGATCTGCGGTGTGAAGTTGCCTGACGGAATGCGCGAGAACGAGCGTTTCCCAGAGCCTATCATCACCCCTACTACAAAGGCTGACGAGGGTCACGATATGAACATCTCTAAGGAAGAGATCATCGCCCAGGGTATTGTTAGTGCAGAGGATTACGCTGTAATGGAGGACTATACACGCCGCATCTTCGCCCGTGGTCAGGAAATCGCTGCCAAGCAGGGATTGATTCTCGTTGATACCAAGTATGAGTTCGGCAAGCGCGACGGCAAGGTTTATCTCATCGACGAGATCCATACTCCAGACTCTAGCCGCTACTTCTACGCTGATGGTTACGAGGAGAAGTTTAAGAAGGGTGAGCCTCAGCGCCAGCTTTCTAAGGAGTTCGTTCGCCAGTGGCTCATCGAGCACAACTTCATGAACCAGCCTGGTCAGACTATGCCAGAGATTACTGACGAGTATGCAGAGAGCGTATCCGACCGCTACATCGAGCTGTACGAGCACATCACAGGCGAGAAGTTCGACAAGGCTGCTGAGGAAGGCGACATCGCTGCCCGCATCGAGAAGAACGTAAGCGAGTGGCTTGCTGCACACAAGTAATATATAGATAAGGTATATTGCTCGACAAAAGTAAGTAATATATAAATAATGTATAAACAAGAACAGATTAAGCCCTACGAGGGCACAGGAGAAAAGGGAAAGTTGGTAGAGGAGATGTTTGATAACATCGCCCCTACCTACGATACCCTGAACCATCGACTCTCGTGGGATATCGATAAGGGATGGCGCAAGAAGGCAATCAAGCGGCTTGCGCCCTTCTCTCCAAAGAAAATGCTCGACATCGCCACAGGTACCGGCGACTTCGCCATCCTTGCCGCACAGATGCTGCATCCCGACAAACTCGTGGGAGCAGATATCTCGCAGGGAATGATGGAGATAGGAAGACAGAAGGTGAAACGACTGGGACTGGACCAGGTAATCCGCTTCGACAAGGAAGACTGCCTTCACCTCTCATACGAAGACAACACCTTTGATGCGGTAACAGCCGCCTTCGGCATCCGCAACTTCCAGAACCTGGACCAGGGACTGCGCGAAATGTGCCGAGTACTGAAGAAGGGAGGACATCTCTGCATCGTGGAACTCACCACTCCAGTCAGCTTCCCGATGAAGCAGCTGTTCCACATCTATTCGCATACCGTATTGCCTATCTACGGCAAGCTGATATCGAAAGACCAGAGTGCCTACAGCTATCTCACCAAGACCATCGAGGCATTTCCACAGGGAGAAACGATGATGGAGGTATTCAAGAAGGCAGGATTCGAAAAGGCTGAGTTCAAGAGACTCACCTTCGGCATCTGCACCCTTTATTTCGCAACAAAATAAAACAAAGATATTATGGACAAGTATGGACTCATAGGTTATCCCCTAGGACATTCGTTCTCAAAAGGCTACTTCAACGAGAAGTTTGAGAACGAGGGCATCGACGCCCAATATATCAACTTCGAGATTCCATCCATCGAAGATCTCACCGAGATTCTCGACTCTAATCCGGAGTTAAAAGGCCTCAATGTAACCATCCCTTACAAGGAGAAGGTAATCAGTTATCTTGATCAGGTTAGCCCCGAGGCAAATGCCATCGGAGCGGTCAACGTGGTGAAAGTGGAGCATAAAGGCGACGAGACTATCCTCAAGGGATACAACAGTGATGTCATTGGTTTCACCCAGAGCATCGAACCTTTCATCGAGTCTTTCCACAAGAAGGCATTGATTCTCGGTACTGGCGGTGCGTCTAAAGCCATCAACTACGGCTTGAAATCGCTCGGACTGGAGACTGTCTTTGTGAGTCGATACGAACGTCCTGGTACTATCCAGTACGATAAAATCACCCCTGAGGTCATCAAGGAATACAATGTCATCGTGAATTGTACTCCTGTAGGTATGTATCCTCATGTAGATGAGTGCCCTCCACTGCCTTACGAGGCGATGGATACCCATACACTACTCTACGACCTCATCTACAATCCCGATGAAACCCTCTTCATGAAGAAGGGAAAAGAGCACGGAGCCACAGTGAAGAATGGCTTGGAAATGCTCTTGCTGCAAGCTTTTGCATCATGGGATTTCTGGCAAGAAGAAAAATAAGCATATCATAAAGTTCAAAGATCAAAGTTCAAAATAAGAATATGAGTAACAATAGATACATGATGCGCGGTGTAAGCGCAGCAAAGGAAGATGTTCACAACGCTATCAAAAACATCGACAAGGGTATCTTCCCACAGGCTTTCTGCAAGATTATCCCTGATATCTTGGGAGGCGACCCAGAGTATTGTAACATCATGCATGCCGACGGTGCAGGTACCAAGTCTAGCTTGGCATACATGTACTGGAAGGAGACTGGCGACCTCTCTGTATGGAAGGGTATCGCTCAGGATGCTATCGTGATGAATACCGACGACCTGCTCTGCGTGGGTGCCGTAGATAACATCCTCGTCAGCTCTACCATCGGCCGCAACAAGATGCTCATCCCTGGCGAGGTTATCTCGGCTATCATCAACGGTACCGACGACCTGCTCCACGAGATGCGCGAGATGGGTATCGGCATCTATCCTACCGGCGGTGAGACTGCCGATGTAGGCGATCTGGTACGTACCATCATCGTTGACTCTACCGTAACCTGCCGCATGAAGCGCAGCGACGTCATCGACAATGCCAACATCCGTCCGGGTGATGTTATCGTAGGTCTTTCTTCTACCGGTCAGGCTACTTACGAGAAGAAGTACAACGGCGGTATGGGTAGCAACGGTTTGACTTCTGCCCGCCACGATGTATTCGCCAAGTATCTCGCTGAGAACTATCCAGAGAGCTACGATCACGCCGTGCCAGACGAGTTGGTTTACAGCGGCAAGTATAAGTTGACCGACGAGGTTGAGGGTTCTCCTATCAACGCCGGTGAGCTGGTACTCTCTCCTACCCGTACCTATGCCCCAGTAATCAAGAAGCTCCTGGATGAGCTTCGCCCAGAGGTTCACGGTATGGTTCACTGCACAGGTGGTGCCCAGACCAAGGTTCTGCACTTCGTAGGCGAGAACTGCAAGGTAGTGAAGGACAATATGTTCCCTGTACCTCCACTCTTCAAGGCAATCCACGACTGCTCTGAGACCGACTGGAAGGAGATGTATCAGGTATTCAACATGGGTCACCGTATGGAAATCTACGTTCGCCCAGAGGTTGCCGAGAAGGTTATCGCCATCAGCAAGAGCTTCAACATCGATGCCCAGATCGTGGGTCACATCGAGGAAGGCAAGCGCAGCCTGACCATCAAGAGCGAATTCGGAACATTCGAATACTAAAAAAGAATTTAAAATTAATGGATAATAACAACATATTACAGAAGCTAGAAGGCTTAGAGAGCCGATACGAGGAAGTAAGCACCCTCATTACCGACCCTGATGTCATCGCCGACCAGCCACGCTACGTGAAGCTCACCAAGGAGTGGAAAGACCTTGGCGACATCATGGACGCACGCAAGCGATACATCAACTGTCTGAACAGCATCAAGGAGGCTAAGGATATCCTCGCCAACGAAAGCGACCCTGAAATGAAGGAGATGGCGCGCGAGGAACTCAACGAGAACGAGGCTCTGCAGCCTAAGCTCGAAGAGGAAATCAAGATTGCCCTGGTTCCTAAGGACCCAGAGGATGCCAAGAATGTACAGATGGAGATCCGTGGCGGTGCCGGTGGCGACGAGGCTGCCCTATTCGCTGGCGACCTCTTCTCTATGTATAAGAAATATTGCGAGTCTAAGGGATGGACCATCAGCGTGACATCTGTCTCTGAGGGCGCTGTGGGTGGATACAAGGAAATCGACTTCGCCGTAAGCGGAACAGATGTTTACGGTACCTTGAAGTACGAGTCTGGTGTTCACCGTGTTCAGCGTGTGCCAGCTACTGAGACTCAGGGCCGTATGCATACCTCAGCCGCTACCGTGGCTGTATTGCCAGAGGCAGATAAGTTCGAGGTGAACATCAACGAGGGTGACATCAAGTGGGATACCTTCCGAAGCTCAGGTGCCGGTGGTCAGAACGTGAACAAGGTGGAGTCTGGAGTTCGCCTCCGCTATCCTTGGAAGAACCCTAACACAGGCGAGGTAGAGGAAATCCTCATCGAGTGTACCGAGACCCGTGACCAGCCAAAGAACAAGGAGCGTGCCTTGAGCCGCCTCTATACCTTCATCCACGACCGTGAGCATCAGAAGTATGTTGACGATATCGCCAGCCGCCGTAAGAGTCTCGTCTCTACTGGTGACCGTAGTGCGAAGATTCGTACCTACAACTTCCCACAGGGCCGTGTTACCGACCACCGTATCGGTTACACCACCCACGACCTCAATGGTTTCCTGGCTGGTAACATCCAGGATATGATTGATGCCTTGACCGTGGCTGAGAATGCAGAGAAACTGAAAGAAACAGAATTGTAAAACCTTACCAGGGTTTCGTATGTGGCTCCGCAGTTTTAAAGCTTTTGCCCTTACAGGGCGACAGGCTTGATGCCATGACTACCCAGGGTGTTGCCCTGGGCTAGGGGCTTCTGCCCTTTCAGGGCGTGTGAAGCAAACATCTGAAATTCAAGTGTGAAGCAAACATCTGAAATCAAGTGTGGAGCAAACATATGAAATTCAAATAACTTAAAAAGAAATGAACAGAAAAGAACTTGTAGAGCAGATTTTCGCCAAGAAGAGTTTCTTGTGCGTAGGTCTTGATACAGATATCAATAAGTTGCCTAAGTGCATCACAGAGAGTGAGGAAATCCAGGGCGCAGAAGCAGAGATGATGTTTAAGTTCAACCAGGCTATCATCGACGCAACCGCTCCTTACTGTGTGGCTTACAAGCCAAACCTGGCTTTCTACGAGAGCCGTGGTATCGACGGTATGATTGCCTTCGAGAACACCATCAAGTATCTCAAGAGCCACTATCCAAACCATTTCATCATCGCTGATGCCAAGCGTGGCGATATCGGCAACACATCCAAGATGTATGCCCAGACTTTCTTCGAGGAGTATAATCTCGATTCTGTAACCGTAGCTCCTTACATGGGCGAGGATTCAGTCAAGCCATTCCTCGAGTATGAAGGCAAGTGGGTCATCCTCCTGGCTTTGACCAGCAACAAGGGTAGCCACGACTTCCAGCTCACAGAAGATAAAGAAGGCGAGCGCCTTTTCGAGAAGGTTCTGAAGAAGAGCCAGGAATGGGGCAACGATGAGAACATGATGTACGTAGTAGGTGCTACTCAGGGTCAGATGTTCGAGGACATCCGCAAGGTAGCTCCTAACCACTTCCTCCTCGTACCAGGTGTAGGTGCCCAGGGTGGTAGCCTCCAGGAGGTTTGCAAGTATGGCATCATCAAGGATTGCGGTCTGCTCGTCAATTCATCTCGCGGCATCATCTACGCCAGCAATGGCGATGACTTCGCAGAGGTTGCAGGTCAGAAGGCAAAGGAGCTGCAGGAGCAAATGGCAGCCGAGCTTGCCAAGCTGGGCTAAGCCTCCCGCTAGGTGTCCCCTAGATCTCCCGCTAGGCGTCCCGGCGGATTTGAAATCCGCCGTAAAAAAGGTTCGACCTATTAAACCGGGGGATTTGCAATCCCCCACCAAAAATAAGATTTTAGGCGCAAAGTATCTTGAAAAAGAGGCTTTGCGCCTAAAAAATACCCATTTGTTGGAGAAAAAAGCAAAATATTACGAAAGAATGACGAGAATCTAAATTTATTTTGTTATTTTTGCAAACAAAATGTGTTTCCTAAAAGAGAATCTTGCAAGGAGACCCTAAGTAATACAAACTAGAAGATTGATAAATATGGAATTTACCGCAGCGCAAATAGCCCAGTTCGTTCAGGGCCGTGTGGAAGGTGATGAGAACGCAACAGTCAACACCTTCGCTAAAATCGAAGAAGGCAAGGAAGGCGCTATCTCGTTCCTTTCAAACCCTAAATATACTCACTTCGTGTACGACACAAAGTCGAGCATCGTACTCATCGACGAGAACGTGGAATTGGATCATCCTGTTTCTACCACCCTCATTCGTGTGAAGAATGCATACGAGTGCGTGGCAAAGTTGCTCCAGATGTATGAATCAATGAAACCTAAGAAGACGGGCATCGACCCATTGGCTTTCGTTTCTCCAAAGGCTAAGGTGGCTGAGAACGTCTATATCGGTGCTTTCGCCTATATCAGCGATGGCGCAGAGGTGGGCGAAGGTAGCCAGATTTATCCTCACGCTTACATCGGCGAGGGTGTGAAGATCGGCAAGAATGCCCTCATCTACCCTCACGTAACCATTTATCACGGCTGTAAGCTCGGCGATAACGTGACTCTCCATGCAGGTTGCGTCATTGGTGCTGATGGCTTCGGCTTCGCTCCAGGACCTGATGGATATGACAAGATTCCTCAGATCGGTATCGTTACCATCGAGGATGATGTAGAAATTGGTGCCAACACTTGCGTTGACCGCTCTACCATGGGTTCTACCTACGTTCGCAAGGGCGTGAAGCTCGACAATATGGTTCAGATTGCCCACAACACCGACATCGGTGCCAACACCGTGATGTCTGCACAGGTGGGTGTAGCCGGCAGTACCAAGGTTGGCGAATGGTGTATGTTTGGCGGACAGGTAGGTATCGCCGGTCACATCACCATCGGCGACAAGGTGTTCCTCGGAGCACAGAGCGGTGTGCCAGGCAGCCTCAAGAGCGGCCAGCAGCTCATTGGTACTCCTCCTATGGAGCAGCGTGCTTACTTCAAGTCACAGGCCATCTTCCGTCGCCTGCCTGATATGTACAAGGAACTCAACGACCTGAAGAAACAGATTGAAGAACTGAAGAAAAATAAATAAAACTATATATAATTATGTCAAAACAGAAGACACTGAAAGGTAGCTTCTCTCTTTGCGGCAAGGGATTGCACACAGGCTTGAGCCTCACCGTGACTTTCAATCCTGCACCAGAGAACACCGGTTATAAGATACAGCGCATCGACCTCGAAGGCGAGCCTATCATCCAGGCTGTGGCTGAGAACGTCGTTGAAACCCAGCGTGGCACCGTACTCGGTAAGGGCGATATCCGCATCTCTACCATCGAGCACGGTATGTCAGCACTCTATGCTCTCGGCATCGACAACTGTTTCATCCAGGTAAACGGTCCTGAGTTCCCTATCCTCGACGGCTCTGCATCCATGTATGTAGAGAAGATTCAGAGCGTAGGCATCCAGGAGCAGAATGCAGAAAAGGACTACTATATCATCCGTCATAAGATTGAGGTGAAGGACGACAACGGTTCTGTCATCACCATCCTTCCAGACGAGGAATTCAGCATCACGGCGATGTGTTCCTTCGAGAGCAAGTTCATCAACAGCCAGTTTGCCACCCTCGACAAGATGGAGACCTACGTTGACGAGATTGCTTCGGCACGTACCTTCGTATTCGTTCGCGATATCATGCCATTGCTCCAGGCTAACCTTATCAAGGGTGGCGACTTGGACAATGCCATCGTTATCTACGAGCGTCAGGTAGAGCAGGCTCAGCTCGATCAGCTCGCCGACCATCTCAAGGTGCCTCACATGGATGCCAGCAAGTTGGGTTACATCCAGCACCGCCCATTGCAGTGGGAGAACGAGTGTACACGCCATAAGCTGCTCGACATCATCGGCGATATGGCGCTCATCGGCAAGCCTATCAAGGGTCGCATCATCGCTACCCGTCCGGGCCATACCGTAAACAACAAGTTCGCCCGTCTCATGCGCAAGGAGATCCGCAAGCACGAAATCCAGGCTCCAATCTACGATCCAAACGAGGAGCCAATCATGGATAACATCCGCATCCGTCAGCTCCTGCCTCATCGCTACCCAATGCAGTTGGTAGATAAGGTCATCGCTATGGGTCCTACCAGCATCGTGGGCGTTAAGAACGTAACCAGCAACGAGCCATTCTTCACCGGTCACTTCCCAGAGGAGCCAGTAATGCCAGGCGTTCTCCAGGTAGAGGCAATGGCACAGTGTGGCGGTCTGCTCGTATTGAACCAGCTGGAAGAGCCTGAGCGCTGGAGCACTTACTTCATGAAGCTCGACGACGTGAAGTTCCGCAAGAAGGTGGTTCCAGGCGATACCCTCCTCTTCCGTGTGGAGTTGCTCGCACCCGTGCGTCATGGCATCAGCTCTATGAAGGGCTATATGTTCGTAGGCGACCAGGTGGTGGCAGAGGCTACTTTCACTGCACAGATTGTTAAGAACAAGTAATAATAAGATAGAAATATGAATCAGATTAGTCCATTAGCGTTTGTTCATCCAGAGGCAAAACTCGGTGACAACAACATTATCGGTCCTTTCTGCTATATCGACAAGGACACCGTTTTGGGCGATAACAACGTATTGCAGAACAGCGTTACCATCCACGTGGGCGCTCGTATCGGCAATAATAATGAATTCTTCCCAGGCGCCAGCATCTCTACCAAGCCTCAGGACCTGAAGTTCAAGGGCGAGGTGACAACCTGCGAGGTGGGCGATAACAACAGCATCCGTGAGAACGTTACTATCTCTCGTGGTACCGCCTCTAAGGGCAAGACCGTGGTAGGCAGCAACAACCTCCTGATGGAGACTGTTCACGTGGCTCACGACTGCGAGCTGGGCAGCGGCTTGATTATCGGCAACTCAACCAAGTTTGCCGGCGAGGTGGTTGTAGATGACAACGCCATCGTCAGCGCCAACGTTCTCGTTCATCAGTTCTGTCACATCGCAGGCTACGTGATGATCCAGGGCGGTTGCCGTTTCTCTCAGGATATTCCTCCTTATATCATTGCCGGCAAGGAGCCTACCCGCTATTGCAGCATCAACCTCATCGGTTTGCGTCGCCGTGGTTTCAGCAACGAGACCATCCAGAACATCCACGAGGCTTATCGCCTGCTCTACAGCAAGGGTATCCTGAAGGAAGGTATCGAGGAAATCAAGAAGAACCTTGAGGTGACCAAGGAAATCCAGTACATCATCGACTTCGTAGAGAGTTCTCAGCGAGGCATCATTCGATAAAGAAAACGCCCTGAAAGGGCAAAAGCACATAGCCCAGGGCTTCGCCCTGGGTTTATTTATTATATAACGAAGACGCCCTGTAAGGGCAAAAGCATGAATAAGAAAGAAAAAACATTAATCGTTGTTTTAGGCCCTACAGGTGTAGGTAAGACCGAGCTCTGCCTTTCTCTGGCAGAGCATCTCTCTATCCCTATTATTAATGCCGACTCCCGCCAGATCTTCGCCGAACTCCCTATCGGAACCGCTGCCCCTACTGCCGAACAGCAGCAGCGGGTGAAGCATTATTTCGTAGGAAACCACCACATCGAAGATTATTACAGCGCAGCCCAATACGAGGTCGATGTGATGAATCTCCTGGAAGAAGAAATCTTCAAGAATCACGATGTGGCGCTGCTTACAGGCGGCAGTATGATGTATATCGATGCCGTATGCAAGGGTATCGACGATATTCCTACCGTGCGTGACGACATCCGTACCTGGATGAAACAGCGCCTGGAAGACGAAGGTTTGGAAGCGCTGGTAGAAGAACTCCACAAGATGGACCCGGAGCATTGGGCGATAGTAGATAAGAAGAATCCCCGCCGCGTGGTGCATGCCCTGGAAATCTGTCACCAGACTGGCAAGACCTACACTTCTTTCCGAGTAGCCGAAAAGAAGCAGCGACCTTTCCGCATCATCAAGATAGGTCTGAACCGCGACCGTGCCGAACTGTACGACCGAATCAACCAGCGTGTGCTGATGATGATGGAGGAAGGCCTGGAGGCAGAAGCCCGAAGCGTATATCCACACAAGGGGCTCACCGCCTTGAGAACCGTGGGGTACAAAGAGATGTTTGCCTATTTCGATGGCGAGATAGACAGGGATGAAGCCATCCGCCAGATACAGTCGCATAGCCGTGAATACATGCGCAAGCAGCTCACCTGGTTTAAGCGAGATGCAGAAATCCACTGGTATCATCCCGACCAGCAGGATGAAATCATCCGATTCATTGATGAAGAGATATAAACGTAAATCGCCCGATAGCATCAAAGAATATGCTATCGGGCGATTATCATATCATAAAATCCTACATCTCCACCTGATTCACAATCTCACCATCAAACATATTGATGATTCTATCGGCATAATTGGCATCATGCAGCGAGTGGGTTACCATCACGATGGTGGTGCCCTCCTTGTGCAGTTCAGAAAGCAGTTCCATCACCTCCTTGCCATTCTTGGAATCCAGGTTTCCCGTAGGCTCATCGGCAAGAATCAGCTTAGGATGCGGAAGGATGGCACGGGCGATAGCGGTGCGCTGCTGCTGACCACCCGAAAGCTGCGATGGGAAATGCTTGGCACGATGGGATATCGCCACGCGCTCCATCACATCCTCGGCACGCTTACGGCGTTCCTTGCCGGATACTCCCATATACAGAAGCGGCAACTCGATATTCTCTACCACATTCAACTCATCAATCAGGTTGAAACTCTGGAACACAAAACCTATCATACCCCTTCTTATCAGGGTACGCTCGCTCTCCTTCAGCGTGCTTACATCCTTGCCGTCGAGCAGATAGCTGCCGCTTGTAGGATTGTTGAGCAAACCTATTATATTAAGTAATGTGGATTTACCACATCCCGAAGGTCCCATGATGGCAACAAACTCGCCTTCCTTCACCTGCAAACTGATATTACGCAAAGCCCAGGTCTCCACTTCCTCTGTCTGAAATACTTTCTTGATATTATCTAATTGAATCATAATCTTTATCGTTTCTTTAAATTCATATTATACTTTTATACTTTCAAATGACGCATTTTATTCCTTAACCAGAATCTCCGAAGGATCCACCTTCATAATCTTTCGTACCTGACAGGCAATGATGGCAGCAATGAAGCCAACCACTACCACTATACTCAGGATGATAGGGAAGACTGGATTGATTTTTACCATTTCGAAAGTCTGACTCAGAACGATATGGAACAGCAACACGGCTACCACCGCAAATACCATGGCGATGAGCGTAATCACCAGATAGGTTCTTCCGAAGAGTTTGGTAATATCCTTTGTCAGGGCACCATTCACCTTGCGGATAGCTACTTCCTTCTTGCGAGTCTGCGTATCCAGCATCACCGTACTGAAGATGCTTATCAGGCAGATAGCCAGACTCACGATAGCCAGGATCCACGCAATATTTTGCAGTATTTCCAACGCAAACATGCTCCTTGCCATATAGTCACGCAAATTGGATGACATCGGTTTTACCACAGCAGGCTCCAATTTCTGTATCATTCTATCTACAGCAATCTGCATCTCCTTATATTCACCCGGCTTTGCCACAAGAATATAATGTGTGGCATCATAAGCCTCTTTGGGGTCAATGACTATGAATGAGTATATATCAGTTTTCATACTCCCCTGATAAGGAATCGACTGGAACGTTCCGGCTATCTGATACGAATCCATCTCATCTACAGTCAATATATCATTAGGAGCAACATGATGCTGGCGCATCTGCTTATACAACTCTTCATTTACCAGGATACATTTCTTCCGATTTGCCTTCGGCTTCCAATTCACCTTGATCTTGAAGAAATCGAGATAGGAGGTATCTGATGTAATCCTAAAGCAATAATTCGTCACATTACCATAGCTAACATAAGTATCACCTTGCCAAACCGCCTTGCTGAACTCCTCGTTCTCTGCCAGCTCGTTAACTTGCAAAACTCCCCAGCTATAAGGAATCCATCGTTCCACCTGCGGCAAATGGATGAGCTTGTCTCTAAGGCGCTGACCATTTTCTGCCGCATTTGTCTGCAGATACAGACTTTGCTTGTATGCACGCTCGTCATCAGGAATATGATTGAAATCAGCCATCTTGCCCACCCAGCACAGGAGGCAGAAAGTAACACCCAGGAAGAACATACTGATCATCACCTGCACACCCAGCATCGTATTGCGGAACCAATGGTTATGGCTTCTTCTCATTCCTGATTCGAGTGCTTGCGTATGCTTACAAATGCGACTCAGCACACCCCAGATGATGGCGAGACACAACATCATAACCACCAGCCCAATCACCAGACTATAGAGATACAGATGACTGATGGTTCCTAACTCGGAGGTGATTTCTGCAAACTGAGGCCTTGCCAGATAATCACAAATCCAGGATCCCATCAATACTGCTACAAAATAAGCCACCAGCACGATCACCAACACCTCGGTAGCAAACATGGAGAAGAGTTGGAGGCGTGTGGCACCATTGGTAATTCGAAGCGAGATTTCACGTCTGCGCATCCAGAACAGCTGCGTCTGCATCCTCAGAAAACCGATGATGGCAGCCAGCAGAATCAACGAGCCTATCAGATAAGTGATGGAACAAGCAATAGCAACGCTTGAATACTCTTCGCTCAACCGATCTTTCAGCTTTTCTGCTTTTACCTTCAACCCCAATGGTTTCAACCTGCCGTTCACCTCTGCTTTCAACTGTTGTGGCGTGCATCCCTCTTTCAACACCACATACAAATTCCCAGCATAAAATTGATCAGAATCCATATCTTCCAACTCACATGGTGAGTAAAAGAGAGCGGAAATGGATATGTCTGGCTCAGTCAATGATAAGTCTTGATAGACATCAACCAATCTCAACTGATAATTCTGATAATTCCCATAGTTCTTAGTCAAACGAATGCTTGCACCCACAGGATTCTTGTCACCAAAGATTAGCTTTGCCTGCTTTTCGTTGATAATGGCATCATGAGGACCCAGCACCTTTATCTTTTCTCCCGTAATGGCAGAACGGATACCTACAAAGTTGGGATAATGACGATCAAGGGGAACTGCATCCAACTGCATCTTTCTCCTTGTCTTGCCGCTTAGGGTAAACTCAGCCCAGCCACCTGTTAGCGTACCATTAGGAGCATAAGGTCCCTGCTCTATGCAGCGAGGTCCTCCATTCGCCTTCACCGCCCTTACGATATCACCATTGATACGAATTGAATTTTCCGATTGACGTTTTTGGATGGAATCGAATCGGAGGTTATAAACTCTATCATAATAAGGTTCATGGTTAATGGAAGCCATGCGGAAATTCAGCAGAAACGAATGCACCACGGCAAGCGTCACCATACCGATGGCAAGCGACAGGATGCTGCCCAGAGTCTGCACCTTGTACTTGAGAATGTTGCGCAGGGCAACCTTCAGGTTGTGTAATAACATGTTCATATTTTTTAGTCTTTATAATTTATTTACGTGAAATATTGAATTTTATTATCTATGATGGATGATGATTTTTGATAATCCAAGATAAAAGCCTATCTCAAATCTATCTCTTTTTCACTGGCGATTTTGGTATATCCGCTTACGATTACCTTGTCGCCCGGCTTCAATCCGGAAGTAATTTCGAATTGCTGCGGATTCTGTCTGCCAACATTGATATTCACCCGCTGCGCCTTCTTGCCATCGTCAGATACCCGGAATATCCAATATCCGTTGGTCGTTTGGAAGAAATCACCATTCGGAATCACCAAGGCTTGTTCCGGCTTGCCCAATTCCAACAGCACCCGATAACTCTTGCCCAATCGGATATTGGCAGGAGTCTTGCCAGTGAAAGTTAATTCGCAGACAAACTGATGGTCTTTCACTTCAGGAATCACCCGTGATACACGAAGCGGGAACTGATGACCATCGTACTCGATATGGGCAGGAAGTCCGGCGATAACGCGGTCGATGTAATACTCAGCCAGCGAAACCTGCAGTTTAAACTGGCTCATCACCTTGATCTGTCCGATGCTCGCCCCGGACGAAACCTGCTGACCTTGGGTTACCCCCAAATAACTCAGTTGTCCGCTTACGGGAGCCCGAACCACCAATTGCTGGGTGCGACCCTTCATTCTCGATAATTTCTTGTTGGCTTCCATCCGGTTGGCAGCAATCATCTCGCGCTTCAATCGGGTAGATACGGAATCATGCTTCAGGTTTTGCATCTGCAAGAGCACCTTCTGCCGCTGATATTCGTAATCTTCCTCAGCCACTTCCAGTTCCGCCTTACTCTTAATGCCCATACGATATTCCTCTCGGCTCTGCTTGAGCGATTTCTTCAAGCTCGCCATCTGATGCTGGGCATCCAAGGCTTGCTGGCGAAGGTTGATGGTCTTCTGCGTCATCTCTATCTCCTGTTCCTGACAGTTGCGAAGCTTGCTGCTCCATGCATCCTGCTCATCATCGATAGAATGATAGAGTTCCGGATTCTGAAGCACCAGGATGGTATCGCCCTGCTGCAGCATGGCTCCTTCTTCTGCCACCACCCGCTCCACGAATCCATTCTCCATCGCATTCACCTGGATGGTCTTGTAGGGATGTACCAGTCCTTCTACATCTACATACTCCCAGAAAGGAGCCTTCTTTACTTCGGCTATCACCACGCTATCCGGATCCACCCTTCGGGTTCCCGAAGTAACGATCAGGAAAAGGGCATAGACCAGGATGGCAATGCCTGCTGCACCCGACAGGATAGGATATCGGTAGCGGATATACCACGGTTTCGGTTGTTTCTTTATATCCATATTGTTCTGTTTTTATTCATTTCTTTATTCTATAGGAAGTTCTTCCTTCAATTCTTTATTGTGCTCGAAATCGAATCCCGTCATACTTCGGAGCGTATAGTAAAGACTCCAATAGGTCTGCATGGTCGAGATGTAATTACGCCGGGCGGCATCTTTCTCGCTGATGGCTGCATTCAGGTCGAGTATCGAGTTGCGGCCCATGATGTAGAGTCGGCGCGCCACCACATGTCGCTTCTCGGCACGCTGGTCGGTAAGCGATGCCACATGCACCTTTCGGGCTTGCATGTTAAACTGCAACACCAGTTTTTCTACGTTCTGGTAGAAATCCCTCATGCCTTGCTCCACCTGCGTCTGGGTAAGCGCCAGCTGCGATTTGGCTTCTCTTATCCTACCCTTTCCCCGTCCCCAATCCAATATCGGAAGGGCGATGGTGATTCTTGCCGATTGCTGACTCATCGGACTGCGATAGGCGGCACCGATATCTGCTCCCGTCTGCGAGAGTCCAAACTGCATATAGAGATCCGCCTTCAATCCGGCGTTGGCACGAGCCTGCGCCAACCGACTTTCGCTCTCCTTCTGGATGCGACGGTAATAATCGGGATCCGGACTATTCAACAAAGCCCAATCTATCGCCCGTTGCAAAGGAACCTCAAAGGCAGGCACCTCTTTCGGCATCACCAGACAGATGTCCTGCGATTGTTCCAACCCCAGAAACGAGCGGATGGTCTGCATCTTCTCTCGCAGTGCCACCTGAGCATCCATCACATTGGTCTCCTCGTTCAAACGGTTGATTTCCAGCTGTAGCATCTCGTTTTCCGAAATCGTTCCGTTCTCATATCGCCCCTTCGCCATCTGATAAAGCGTATCGGCAGAAGCAAAGTTCTGTTTTGCCATCTCCCATTCTGCTTGCGCCGAAGCCAGACCAAAGAAATGTTCACAGGCTTTTGCCGAAACAATCTCCAACGTTTCGGCATATCGCTTTTTGGATTCCCGGAACCGGATAGGTTCTATCCGTCGATTCCATTTCAGCGAGTTATAGCCAAAAAGACTCTGCTCATAACCCACGATAAAGGGTTGACTACTATAGGCTGTTATCTTGTTGTGCAACTCATCCAAGCGGTTGAGCGAACTCTTCACAAAAAGGCTACCACCCGTCAGGGAGATATTCTGGTTGATTTTCAGAGTAAGGTCGGCACTCAACTGATCTTGCTTCAGAAAGAGGGCCGTACCATCCGACTGGGTTATCTTGTTCACCTCCTTATTAATATAAGGTGAAGATGAGAGGGAAAGCGAAGGCAGATAGTTGGCCTGATGATACCGATAAGCCCAGTAAGCAGACAGAAAGGTATTGCGGGCACTCTGCACCGATGGCGACTGCCGCTGCGCCATCGCAATGGTAGCCGCCAGGTCGAGCTGCAAAGTGTCGGCTTGAACATTCAGGGCTGCAAGCGCCCATACTATGAATAGATAATTCTTTTTCTTCATGATGATTTCTTTTGCAAAAACTAACACAAAAGCTATGCCACAAAGATAAAGATATGATTATCAGGAAGATAAGAAATTCCGGATATAAAAAAGCCGTGCGAAACCGCACGAAATGTGTGCGATTTCGCACGGTGCGCACATCCTCAATATGATAGGCATCCGTCTCTATCAGGCAGGAAGCACCACGCTAAAGGTGGTTTTATCGCCTGGTTTCGAAGAGGCGGTGATGGTTCCACCATGCAGGGTTACTATCTGCTTGCAGATACTCAACCCGATGCCCGAACCGTTCGTCTTGGTAGTAAAGAACGGCACAAAAATGCGCTCCATCACCTCCGGCAATATTCCCTTGCCATTATCGGTAATGGAAATGATGAAATCGCGCTTGTTGCTCGAAAGATGAGTGATAAGACGGATATAAGGAGCCTGACTTTGAGCAGATTCAGCCTCATCGAAAAGACCTGCCGCCTCCTCCTTCATCCGAACCTCCACAGCTTCCTGCGCATTCTTCAGCAGATTAATCAGTACCTGTTCTATCTGCGAACGATCCATCAGCAACCTCTGGTCTTCGTTTTCTATCTCATAATGGAATATCGAATCCGGATAAAGATGCTGCAAATCTGCCACCAGATCACCAATCCTTACATCCTCAAACTGAGGTTTCGATATGCGTTGCAACTTTCGATAGTTCTCAACAAACTGCAGCAAGCCATTGCTTCTTCGATTGATGGCTTGCAATGCCATCAGCAGATCATCATGCTCCAGCGTATCCTGCTCCACCCCTTCACATAGCGTATCAGCCAAAGAGATGATAGGAGTCAGCGAGTTCATGATTTCGTGGGTCAATACCCTCACCAGCTGCTGCTGCGCATCCGTCTCATTCTTCTGAATCACCGGTTGCACATTCTGCAAGGTATAGAGGCGATAAGCAAAGCCTTTATTAAAAAAGTTGACCACGCTCAATACAAAGTCAGCCTTCCCCGCATTCTGATTTCCGGCATCCAAAGCCTTCTTGCCAGCAGCCCCCTCTCTGGTCTTGGTCTCCAACTGTACCAGTTTCTGCAATCCCGGCTTCAGCTGCATCATCATTTCCGGCAGCGTCTCATCCAGCACCTGCAAGTCGTGCAAGTGATGAATCGAAAAACCGCAGAGTCCATCCACGGCAGCCCGATTCATCCAATGCACCTTTCCCTGTTCATCCGCCACAATGAGAAAGGCATTGATGGTATCGAGCATCGTTCCAAAATACTGGTATTTCGCTTCCTGCAGCAAAGTGGTTTCCCGAAATTCATTCACCACTTCGTTAATCTGCTCTGCAAGATTCCGCTCTTCTCCCCTCAGATGATCCAACGAATACTGAAGCGAGAAGTCACGGGTGCGGATAGCCTCAATCAGTTGGCGCATCCGCTCATTGCTCTTATGATTGAATAAGTTATTGACGATTGACATAATTTCAAAAATTTCCGAAGCATTAAACCCCGAGTTTGTCGATTTTCCTGTAAAGGGCGAAACGGGTAATACCCAACAACTCTGCGGCCTGTGTAAGATTTCCATTACTCAAGGAGATGGCGCGCTTGATGGCTTCACGCTCCAAGGTCTGAAGATTGAGCGAATCAACCTTTATGGAACCTGAAGAGGTCCTCGATGCCACCACAGAATCCTCCAATCTGATATCCTCGGCAGCCAATTCCGTCTTATCCCCCAACACAATCGCCCTCTCAATGCAATGCTGCAATTCTCTTACATTACCCGGCCAGATATGTTTCAACAGCTTCTGTTTGGCAGATGCACTCAGCACCACATCGCCTACACTATATTTTCCCGAATAAATCTTCAGAAAATATTCTGCCAGCAGAACGATATCCTCTCCACGCTCACGCAGCGGCGGAAGATGCAACTCAATGGTATTCAGTCGATAGAAGAGATCCTGTCGGAATGTTCCCTCGCCCACCTTCTCACGCAAATTAGCATTCGTTGCCGCCAGAATCCTCACATCCACATGGCTCACCTTGTTGGAACCAATGCGCTGAGTCTCCCGCTTCTCAATCACCGTCAGAAGTTTCTGCTGCATCGGCAGGTTCAGATTTCCAATCTCATCCAGAAAGAGCGTTCCGCCATCCGCCGTTTCAATTCGTCCTTCCTTCGCATTCCTGGCATCCGTAAACGCCCCCTTCTCGTATCCGAAAAGTTCGCTCTCGAAAAGATTCTCAGGAATGCAACCCAAGTCGATATTCACAAACGGCTTTCTTGCCCTGTCTGAAAGCAGATGCAAGGCATGCGCCACCACATCCTTTCCCGTACCATTCTCTCCAGTAATCAATACGTTGGCATCCGTAGCCGCCACACGCATCATCTGCGCTTTCAGTTCCTTCATGGCAGGGCATTCGCCAATCATTCTCGCAAACACATCTTCAGAAGAAGCAATAGACTTGGACTCAGAACATTGATTCATATTCAGATTCTGATACATATTCTGCTCCGATTCCTTTTCCTGCGAATCCGAAGAATCCAGCTTCCTTTCCCTGCTCAATTCCACGGCACTCTTCACCGTATCGAGCAGTTTATTCCTATCCCATGGTTTCGGAATAAAGTCGATGGCTCCCGCCTTGATAGCCCTCACCGCCTTCTCCGTATCCACGTAAGCCGTGATAAACAGCACCACGCTCTTGGGGTTATGCGCCAGAATCTTCTTCAGCCATTCATACCCCTCTTCGCCACTGATGGCATCCCGATGGAAGTTCATATCGAGCATGATGACATCAGGCCTGAACGAATCCATCATTCCGATGATTCGTTCAGGCGTATTGATAACTCTAATACCCTCCACGTATGGTTTCAAAAGCATATTGAGCGACAAGAGAACATCCTCATTGTCATCCACTATCAGTATCTTTCCATTTTTCTCCATTGCCATCATTTTTAATTATTTTGCCCACAAAGTTACTGCAAAAAAACGAGATAGCTTCGAAAATCCCATCATTTCTTCCAAAATTCTAAACAAAAGCGGTCTCCCAACGGCTATATTCCGATATTTTAAAGAAATAACGAAGAAATTTCCGAAAATATTTGGTGATTTCAAAATTTCGTTTTATCTTTGCACTCTAGTTATCAAGAAATCTCGGGGTTGACTGGATTTGACGGCGAGATGAAATGGTACGTAAGCATGCGGAGGCTCGTTGGCTACCTCCTAAATCCTAGTGAACAAAAAATTAATTGGCGAAAATAACTACGCTCTCGCTGCTTAATCGAAGTACAGTAGATTAGCTTTATTCCGGCACAAGGTGCTGGAACGGGACATCGCTCAACGGATGTAGTTCCGAATCTTGTTGATCAAGCGGTGCAGGCAAATCGGAAATAGTTCATGTACGCCTCGTTGCATGGATGAAATTTTAGAGGATAAGGGTATGATTGGTGGTCCAGGTCTTGTCATACCTCGAAAATTGAAGGCTGGAATAAGCATGTAGAAAGCGTATGGTTTCCTTGTGCGGACGAGGGTTCGATTCCCTCCAGCTCCACCCTACCATTAGAGAAGTCGCTGATTTTCAGCGGCTTCTTTTGTTTTTATCAGCACTCCTATGGGCATGGCAAACGAAACAAGCCGCTTTACGCATCGTCAGTACTATCATGGCGACCTATCAGTAACGTCTTTGCGCCTTGTAAGTGCTATCGTTATTGCTTGTAAGTACTATCGCAGTTACTTGTAAGTACTATCATTGTTGCATAGGTTTTACGTAAAAAGTCTTCGGAGTAACCTTTACTTGTTGCCGGAAGAATTAATGTTATAAGCCGGAGAAGCCTATATCTTCAGCCGCACAACAGCTGTTGTGCGCTTGCATATCAGCTGTTATGCGCTCGCCCAACACCTGTTATGCAAGCGCATATCAGCTGGTGGGCGATGAGTTTTGGATATAAGTTCTGTGTATGTATATGAACGAGCTGAATCTTTTCAACACAGGTTTATGCAGGTGACTCAAAAATTGCTTAATTTTGCATTCATAACAGTTACTCTTTAAATCGTTGTTTTTTTGTTCTTTAATTTATCCAAAGATACAACTTTTTATCGAGAAACTGTTATTTTCACCCTTTTATTTTGGGGTGGAAAACTTTAGTTAATGATGGTATCATTGTGGTTTTCAAAGGTTTCAATGACCTTGTTGAAACCTTCATACCCAAAATCCGCTGACCTCTGAAAGGATGATTGACAATATAAGTTCTCATATCTTCGAATGACCGTTGCAGAAACTCTACGACATCGAGAACTACCTCTATTGAAATATTCCTGTTATCAACATCTATTTTTAAAAGCTGAAAGTACAGCCTATGTTTTTTATAAATTCTTCAAAATCAAATTCATTGTTCATTTTATTACGGTTGTCTTAATGCCGAAAAATATATCTTTATTCTGACTTTTGTAAAAGGCAGAATGCCGGAAATGTTAGAAACAAACATTTCCAGCACCAAGCCTTTTTGCGATAAAGTTAGATTAGGACTTTTGTCCTATTATTATTTTGTAGCCGGAAACCAGCTTCGTGTATTATTGGCAATCCTTACTAACATCAACATTACCGGAACTTCAACCAGCACACCCACTACCGTAGCCAATGCAGCCCCGGATTGTAAACCAAAAAGAGAAATAGCCACAGCAACCGCCAATTCAAAGAAATTACTTGCCCCAATCATTCCGGCAGGTGCAGCAACATCATGGGGTAATTTCCACCATTTTGCCCACCCGTAAGCAACGAAGAATATCAGAACCGTTTGCAATACAAGCGGAACTGCAATCAATAAGATATGCAGGGGATTGTTCAATATCGTTTCTCCCTGAAATGAAAACAGGATAATAAGCGTTAAGAGCAGTCCACCTACCGTATAATTATCAAATTTCTTAATAAATACGTTATTGAAATAGTCCACACCTTTGCGGCGGATAATCATTATTCGGGTAATGACCCCGGCAGCAAGTGGTATCACAACAAATAGCCCCACGGATAGCAACAGAGTGTCCCACGGGATAGATACGCCACCAACTCCCAGCAGGAAAGCAACGATAGGGGCAAACGCTACCAATATGATTAAATCGTTCACTGCTACTTGTACCAGCGTATAAGCGGCATCCCCTTTAGTAAGGTAACTCCACACGAACACCATAGCTGTACAAGGTGCAGCACCCAATAATACCGCCCCGGCTAAATATTCTTCGGCTAACCCGGCAGGTATAAAGGCTTTGAAAACCACATAGAAGAATAAATAAGCTATTCCGAACATGGTAAATGGCTTTATCAGCCAATTTGTAACGCAAGTGACTATTATTCCTTTCGGACGCTTGCCGACATTCTTAACACTTTGAAAATCCACTTTTAGCATCATCGGATAAATCATTAACCAAATCAGGATTGCCACGGGTATAGACACGTTGGCATATTCAAATTTGCTTAATGTTTGCGGAATTGCCGGAAGCCATTGTCCCACAGCAATTCCAATAATGATGCACAAGGCAACCCAGATAGTCAGGTATTTTTCAAAAAATCCAATTCCTTGTTTCTTTTCCATTACAACAACTATTTAGCTTAATTATGATCTTAATTCTTTTAGGTAGAAGTCATAGAAACGGGCTTTTATTTCATCCCGTACCCGATGAAATTCACTGCTTATAAACTCCGGCGTTCCGGTTGTTTCCGAGGGGTCGTCAAATCCTATATGCAGCCTGTTCCTTACTTCACCCGTAAACATCGGACAGCTTTCATTTGCCCCTCCACAAACAGTTATCACATAGTCCCAGCTTTCATTCAGGTAATGATCGACACTCTTGGGGGTATGATGAGATATGTCTATTCCCACTTCTGCCATTACCCGTATGGCTGTGGGATGTACTTTTTCGGCAGGATGTATTCCTGCCGAAAACACTTCTATGTTTTGGTCGAACGACTGAAGAAAGCCATGTGCCATTTGGCTACGGCAACTATTGCCGGTACATAAAACAAGTATTTTCATAAGATGATATTAAATAGATAACCCAATAAGATGATGAATAGCGTGATGGTACCGAAAAATATGCCTATGAGCCGCCATGTCATAACCTTCTTAAGCAGCGTGGCTTCTGGCAGTGATAACCCCACTATGGCCATCATAAAGGCAATGGCGGTACCAAGTGGTATGCCCTTCGCCACAAACACCTCGATAATAGGAACAATTCCTGCAGCATTGGCATACATAGGCACAGCAAACACAACGGCAAGCGGTACGGCAAACCAGTTGTCACGTGCCATATAGTGCTCAAAGAATCCCTCAGGTACGTAGCCGTGCATCATGGCTCCGATACCTATTCCGATGATGACATAGATGAGAACGTTCCGTACGATGCTCCATGCTTCGCGGAGAATGACAGGCAGACGACGGGTGAAAGACACGTGCTCCGAATCCCATACCTCAATCTGTTTCGTAGATTGTGTCTGAATCTGTTTCACCCAATCGCTCAGTAGCGGTTCAAGCCGCATCCGTCCAAGCAGGATGCCGCCAACCATGCCAAGCAGAATTCCGCTGACTACATAAACGACTGTTACCTTCAAACCGAATGAGCCGAGAAACATGGCTACGGCAACTTCGTTGACCAACGGTGAGGTGATGAGAAAGGCGAAGGTGACACCAAGCGGTATGCCACCTTTGACAAAGCCTATGAACAGCGGAATGGATGAACAGGAGCAGAAAGGAGTAATAGCCCCAAAGATAGAGGCTAACAGATACTGCATTCCATAAAGCTTATGTGTCATGAGATAATTGCGCAGCCGTTCAATGGGAAAATAGGCGTTCACCACGCCCATCAACGAGCTGATGGCAAAGAGCAGCAGTATTATCTTCACCGTGTCGTAGATGAAGAAGTTGAGTGCAGAGCCGAGATGCGACGCTGCGTCAAGTCCCAGCTGATCGTAAGTCAGCCAGTCGGCCATTTGCTGTATCATAAGCCAAGCACTTTTCTGACATCTGCCTCTGTAGGCACACAGCCCTTGATTTTCACTACACCGTCAACCACCACAGCTGGAGTACTCATGACGTTATACTCCATCACGCGCATAATATCGGTGACATACTCCACCTGGGCGTCAATGCCACTATCGCCTACCACCTTGTTTACAACGTCGAGTGCCTTCTTGCAACGGCTGCACCCTGAGCCTAAAACCTTAATTTCCATAATTTCTGTTTTCTTTATTATTAAAAATAAATGATGTAACTCTAGTATAATCCTATCATGATGAACAATATGCCCACGATGATGGTTGTTCACCGTTCGATACATTTCTGTCAGTTGAAATTTGCTTTCAGAAGTTCTTGTGTGTTCTGTTCATTTCTCAACTTGTTTGCTATTCGTAAAACTACAAACACATAAGATACAATAACACGTACATGATTTGTTGAATTATAAAGCAAATACATGTTTATCTATTACAGCCACAATCTGATTTTTGCATTTCCTGCCCGAAGAACTCATTGAAGAGCATCTTAGCCAACATCCAGTTGTCGCGGTTAATACAATACCTCACCTTCGGCATCTCGATAGTTCCCTGTATAAGTCCAGCGTTCTTGAGTTCCGTAAGATGCTGTGAAACTGTGGCTTTAGCTATCGGTAGCTCTTCGTTGATATCTCCGAAATAACATTGTTCCTGTTTCGCCAAAAATTGCATAATAGCAATCCTTGCCGGATGTCCCAAAGCCTTGGCAAAACGCGCAATACGTTCTTGCTTTTCTGTATAAACCTTTTTATTATCCATACTATATCATTTGATTGTGTTCGCAAAATTACGAACAATAAATGTAACAACAAACAGTTATTCGTAAATTTACGAATAATTAACAGATTTTTCTATCTTAGTAACTACTCAGCACCCCTATGGGCATGAGTAATCGTCTTACTGTTGTACTACAGCAAGAAGAGCCGACCACAGCATTTACAATAGACTGGTTCGTGCTTTACAATTACGTCTGGTTCTGCTATAGTCTGCAGTGTGTGACCCTTGTGGCCAGGCTGTCCACCGCTCGGCTTTCCGCTTGGCTTGCGAAGAGACTTTGTACTGCGCCACCGACGACGAGGATGACATAGAGAACGGAACGGCTATGGTGAAGCAAATCCTTGCCGAAAACTATGTGCGCCCCGATGAAGCCGAGAAAATCAAGGCGAAGATAAGGGAGCGAGGATAATTCAAAATCATCGACAAGGTGGCAGTATGCCTCAGGAAGTTGTAATTCCTGTTTTGCATGCCAACATCAAAAAGAAACAAGGAATCAGCGAGGTTTCGGTGGATATTCTCAACAGGAAGAGTCGTATTACCACCAATAACCAGACTATCAGTTTCTACCAAAGCGAGCAGAGAGAGCAGAAGCATAAATTCGTGTTCAAACGCCAGCTCACAGAACTGAATGGTCAGGAGATTTATCTTCGCAAGGAGCAGCAGATTGCAGGAAGCAACCAGTTTAAGAAATTGGATGATATTCCTTATAAGATCAGTGTCTTGTTTGATGCAGAATTCTAAATAATACTTCATTCGTCATCGAAGTCTATTTCATTTGGAACAGAAGGAATCTTTCTCATCAACAAGTGTTATTTTTGTCAATACTTATAACCAAATTTTGCATACTGGTAAACTTGGAATCTAGCAACGAAAATAGGGAGTTTTGGGCATCTCAAATTCCCTATTTTCTGCTTCTAATTAATCGAATACCCTATAGTTGTACGACTATAAAATTGTAGTCGTACGACTATATAGGCTATAGTCGTACAACTGTAGAATTCCTATTTCAACGCTATTAACTAACAAAATCATAATCCTTTGATTATTAACACATTACCATTTTCTTCCATATTTTCAATATTCACAAAGAAATAAGAACCGTTTGAAAATACGAGAATCTCAGCAAGGGAAATGTATAAAAATAAAACGACCCGCACATTTGAGCATCGTTGAGAGGCTTGGCGGGTACTAGTGCTGCAAAGTTACGAAGATTTTTCGAAACCAGCAAATTTTTGGGGATAAATTTTAATCTTTTGCTTAACTTTACCTGATTTTCCACAATTCCTCGTTCTCCCAACCCTCTGGAAATCCCATTGGTGCAGGATCAACAAGAAGGAAAGCCGATAACAAATCACGTAACTTCTTCCCCATATCATTATTGGGCGAAATTGTATCCAAGAAATACTTAATGATACAAAGATTATAATAAACTCGCAAAGGATTGGAAGGTAATGTTATCCAAGCATGGGTGGTTCGACGTGGAACCATAGGCAACATTGTATTCTGCTTATTCCATACTCTTGCATGATGACAGCAAGAATTTCTTGTTAAAGTTATAATTGTCATCCATGAATTAAACACCTTTAATTGCAATCCAAAACGTAAAGCTATCCGCTTTTTTACTTGCGCATTCTTGAGATTATTAAAGATGTTTACCATTACACCCAAAGGAATGAGTTCTGCCAGTATCCAAGCTGGCGGATATGGATCAGAATACGTTTGCTTAAAATGCGCAATAAATTCTTCACGAGACTTTTCTACTTCATGTTTTAGTAAAACCAAAGTCTTCTGAAACTTATTTGAATCTATAAAGTAAGAAGCATTCGTCATCCAGAAGCTATCTCCAAACGCTGAGGTACACTCATCAACGATAGCTGTACGAACGGCTATCTCGATTTTCTCGATTTCATTAAACATAAACAGACGAAGCTTCTTGTCAAAACGATACAACATCATGACCTGTCGGAAATTTGCATCTGTCTTGAACCGATGCTCTGACTTGGGAACTAAAAGCAATGGATACATATATGCTGAAAGGCGATAATAATTTATCGTCTTTAGGTACTGTTCTGCTTTACAGGGATTATCAATAGCAAGTCCTCTTGACAAGAGTAATTCAACAAGAGCATCTGCATGTTGGTATTCCTTTTGAAATGGGATAGGACTATTCATAAAGGAATGAGTTTAGAAGGTTCAAAATGTATAAAAATAAAACGACCCGCACATTTGAGCATCGTTGAGAGGCTTGGCGGGTTCTGGCGAGTACAAAGGTACGAAGATTATTCGAAACCGGCAAACTTTTGGGGAGAAATTTTAATTTCGCATGCTAAAAAGTATAAAGCATTTACAAATTAAGCTACTCCGCCCCCATCCGGTAATTCTTGGGCGACAAACCGGTATGCTTTTTAAAGAAGGTGCCGAAGGATGAGGCATTAGGGAAGCTGAGATCACCGGCTATCTGCTGAATCGTCATGTTCGTATTCTTCATCAGATAAATGCTGCGACGGATGATCGCCTTGAAAATCAGCTGCTGAACCGTCTTGCCACATACCGACTTCACTATCACCGAAAGATACTTCGGAGTGAGACAAAGCTGGTCGGCATAAAAAGCTACCGTACGCTCACGCATGAAATTCTCCTCTATCAGCTTCACCAACATCTCGAAAGTCTCTATCTTACGTCGCATCTCCTTACCTTCCTTCTGGAACGAAGCAGAGAAGATGCTGCAAAGACGATAGGTTACCGCCATCAGAAGCAACTTCTGCTCATGCAAACTGTAAGTGTCATGCTTCTCCTTCAGCTCTAAATCCAAAAGCATCCGGGCATAAGAGGTCAGCATCTCCTCACATTCCGTATGAGCCACCGTGCACGACTGGGGATAGAGCGTAGAATAAAGCCGCATGCTGACTACGGTATTTCCCAGCATGTGGAGAATCTGTTCCACACGATAAAAAAGCAACGTGTATCGGAAGTCTGCAGAGACTTCCTGCACATGAAATAGGATTCCGGGAGAGAGAAAAACGGTCTCTCCCATAGACGCAACAAAGGATGTTCCATCTACACAGAAACGGAACATCCCTTGATGACAAACTACTATTCCCACATAGTCGGAATAGAAAGGCTGCATCAGAAAATGAGGAAAATCATAAGCCTCATATATGATTATATTATCTGTTATCTCCATTTTTTCAAATTGCTTGAATTGCGAAGATAACAAAAATATCAATTCCATCTGATAACAATCCCGATTATTTATGATATTTTAGCAGATTCCCAGCGCTTCCGGATCAAAGACCATGAACTTATAATTTTAAAAAAAAAGAACATTATATTGCACCTTTTCTTGCGTAATCTAGAAATATTTATTACCTTTGCAGGAAATGTACAATATAATGCACTACTCAATCGTATCTGACTGAATAAAAACAACATAAAATGTTGATTTTCAAATAAGAAAATAAAAAAGATAAAAAACAAAAGAAATGAACATCAAGTCAATAGGCAGTAAAATCAAGGGAAATCCTACGATGGTAGAGGGTACGGTGTATTCCATGCTCATCATCTGTAGCATTTCCCATTTCCTGAACGATATGATTCAGTCGATTATCCCTTCCATCTATCCGATTGTGAAGGATAAGTTCGACTTCTCGTTTGCACAGATTGGTATCATCACACTGGTCTTCCAGATGACATCTTCCATCCTGCAACCTTTCACAGGACTTTATGCCGATAAGCATCCCCGTCCCTATGCCCTCTCCATCGGCATGTGCTTCACATTGGTGGGCCTGCTCCTGCTGGCTTTCGCCGAGAATTATTTCCTGATTCTCCTGGCAGTGAGCGTTGTCGGCCTGGGTTCGTCCGTGTTTCATCCCACAGCATCGAGAGTGGCCCAGATGGCATCGGGAGGCAAGAAGAGTCTGGCACAATCCATCTTCCAGGTGGGTGGCAATGGAGGATCTGCAATAGGCCCTTTGCTTGCAGCCATCATCATCCTGCCTTTCGGCCAGCATGCCATCTCCTGGTTTGCCCTTGCAGCCCTGCTTGCCGCCATCATCATGGTAAGATTGGGAGTCTGGTATAAGGCACGACTGACTTACGTGGTGAACCATCCCCAGAAACAGCCCCTTCTTAATACCCATATCTCTAAAAGGGTGAAGTATTGGGCTCTGTTCATCCTCATCATGCTCGTGTTCTCCAAGTATTTCTATACGGCATGCATTACGAGTTACTTCACCTTCTTCCTGATGGATAAGTTCGACGTATCGGTACAGACCTCGCAGCTGTGCCTCTTCGTATTCCTTGCCGCCTTTGCCATAGGTACGGTGGCAGGAGGAATGCTGGGTGACAAGTTTGGCAGAAAGTATGTCATCTGGTTCTCCATTCTGGGAGCAGCACCCTTTGCCATCGCCATGCCTTTTGTGAACTTCACATGGACCATCATCTGTACCTTCCTTTCTGGCTTAATCATCGCCTCGGCATTCTCTTCCATCGTGGTATATGCCACCGACCTGATGCCAGATAAAGTGGGATTGATAGCAGGCATTTTCTTCGGCCTGATGTTCGGACTGGGAGGACTTGGCTCAGCGTTCTTCGGCTGGTTAGCCGACAAGACCAGTATTGAGTTTATCTTCCAGGTGAGTGCCTTCCTGCCATTGCTCGGCATCATAGCAGGATTCTTGCCGAATACCCAGAAGAGTTGATGGCTTTCTTGCCTTTACCTCCTTCCCAGGTTTTTCTCATTCACATTCTTCAGCAGATACTCGCGGGTCAACTCCTTGATATTCCGCTTGCGCCAAGGTATCACGAGCATCAAGCCGGCACATACCAGACAGCCATAGAAGGTCCAGCCTGCCATCTCCTTGATGGATACCAGGGTGGCTTGCACCTGCACCTTTCCCTTCACACTCATGGCAGCCATGTTCTGCGCCTCGGTCTCCGTCTTGCCCTGATACTGCATGCCTCTTACCGTCTGGTCATAGGTCTTTGCCGTCTCCAAGCTGGTACGATCGTAATCCTGTGCAAAGCGGGTGACGTAATACTGCTGGCGATGCTGAAGTACATTGGTGTAGAGTGCCGAACCGATGCAAGGGGCGATGACCATACGGACGGTGAGCATGATGCAGACCCAGGTGGACATGAAGCGGTAAGGCATGCGCTGATTGGCTATCGTGGAGATGAGCGAATAGAGCAGCATCATTCCCGTAGAACGGATGATGATAGGCCATTTCATACGTTCATACATGCCGTCGTTCTGTACCTCGAAATACATAAAGAGGGCGTAGCCTCCGATAAAGAGGAAGCCCAGACAGTACATCCACTTCAGATGAACATTCTTGGCTCTGGCGATGACCGCAAAGATCAAGCCCATGGTATATCCCACCATCACCCAGTTGCCCAGGGTGGCATTCTGCCAGTTGTCTATCTTCATTCCCACATTGGTGAATACATTCACGAACATGGCGCTGGAGTTGCAGACCATCAGGAGGAAGAACAGCATGATGCCGTAATTGATAACCCTGAGCTGGAACACCTCCATGATAAAATAAGGTGAGCGGCGGGTCTTCTCCAGATAGATAAAGAGGGCGGTAAAGATGAGACAGACCACCGTAGAATAACGGATGGTAGGATCATCAAACCAGTCCAGCGTCTTGCCGAACACCATTACATAGGCAAACGAGCAGAGCATGATGCTGAACACCGTGACATTGCCAAACTTCGACATCGTAATCGGGAACTTCGGCATCGGATACTTATGATAAGGCATGGTGAAGAACACGATGATGATGCCCGCCAGCATGAATGCCATCATGAAATGATACACATACTGCCACTCGTAAGCATAGGCAAGCCAAGCCGTGAGCCAGGTGCCCAACTGTCCGATGATCATGAAGAAGAGATAGATGACCGGCTGGGACACCATCTTTTCTGAATCCACCGCATCCCAAGCCTCCTCGGTGGTAGGCTCGCAACCCGGCGTGATATTCTTCGTTGCCTCGATGCCGAAACCATATCGAATCAATACAAAGAGATGCGCCATCAGAAGCGTCTGGCGAACAAAGCCCATCAGCAGACTGCACAGTCCGAGGATGAACAGCGAATCGGTCTGGGCGCAGACAAAACTGAGCAAAAAGAGAATGGAGAATCCCACGATACACATCATCTTCTCTCTCCGGATGCACACCAGTTCGTAGAAGAACGGCGAGAAAGCCGCCATTCCTATCGACGTGCAGAAGCCCGCAAAGGCGATGTATTCCGACTGGATGCCCAGTCCGCTCATCATCTCTCCGCTGTTGGCGGAATAGACACCACTCATCGTAATCATCGGCACGAAGAGGATGATCATGAAGATGATGCCAAGCGGTTTCGGCACCCAGTCATAGAACGGATAATTCTTATATTCTTCTTCCATATATTACTTCATTTCCTTCTAGCTACTTTTTATTTCTCTCAGCCTTCACAATCACCATCATACCTGCTGCCAAGCGGGCATTGTCTTCCTTACTGAGGTTAGTGAAGTCGATTCTTACAGGCACACGCTGCTGAATCTTCACGAAGTTGCCTGCCGAATTATCGGTAGGAACGAGAGAATACTTGGAACCGGTTGCTCCGGAGATAGCGGTAACGGTGCCCTCAAACTCCTTGTTGCTGATGGCATCCACCGTCATGCGTACCTTCTGACCCACATAGAGATTCTCTACCTGAGTTTCCTTATAGTTGGCGATGACCCATTTCTGGGCGTTAGGAAGGATATAGGTGATGGTGGTTCCAGCGCTTACCATCTGTCCCTCTTCCAGGGTGCGGCGACCCAACTTGCCATCGCATGGAGCTACCACCACGCAATAAGAGAGGTTCAGCTTCGCCATCTCCACCGCAGCCTCGGCCCGCTGGATGGCAGCAGCCACGTTCTGCTTGCGGGTAACCACCTCGTTTACGCCCTTATAGGCAGCAGCCTGCTGTCGCTTTACCGACTCCAGTTTCTTCTTGGTAGCCGCATATTCCACTTCCAGCTGCTCCAGCTGGATAGGTGTAGCCGCCTTCTTCTCTACCAGGTTGCGATAGCGCTCACAGTCTTTGGCAAGTTTGGCAAGGCGCACCTCTATCTCATCAATAGATGCCGAATAGACGGAAGCCGAAGTCTGGGTGGTCTGCTGGGTAGCATCGATGACGTTGGCACCCGCCTTGGCATCCTTCAGTGCCGCCTCAGCCTCCATCAGTCGGATGCGATACTCACGGTCATCAAGAACCAGGAGCGTATCACCCTTGTGCACCTCCTCGTGCTCTTTGAAGCAAACCTTGGCTACATAGCCCGATGCACGCAGGTTTACTGGGGAGATATACTGCTCTATCTGCGCATCATTGCTGGTTTCATGGGCATTATAATCCAGGAAGAGGCAGACGATCTTCCAGAGTCCGAAGGCGAGAATGGCTACGCCGATAAGACTGGCGATGATCTGACGGATACGCTGCTTCTTCAATTTCTTCTGCATTTCTTCGTGAGAAGTCTGAATGGTTGCAGCATTATCCTCACGAGCGGTTTCTATCTTGTTGTTTTCGTTCTGTTCCATTGTTATATTCTGATTGATTATTTCTTAATGATTCCTTTGCTATTTTACCTGATCCAACTGTCCGGTGAGTTTCAGGAGCGAGAGATTCGCCACCTTATATTTATAGTAGGCGGTGAGATAATTGTTCATGGCTTCGCTCATGCGCATCTCATCCTGGAGAACGGCGGTCATCGTTCCTACACCCTCTTTATACTGGTCGGCTGTTACGCTATAAACATCCTGCGCCAGGGTGTAGTTGTCAAACTGCTTCTTGTAGTTGCGCTGACTGTTGTTCACCTCGCTCACGGCGTTCATATAGTTTGCCTGCATGCCTTTCAAGGCATCCTCGTATCCGATGCGGGCATTCTCCTCCTCTACCTTGGCACGTCTGATCTTGGAACGCTTCTCAAAGCCATCAAAGACTGGCACTCTCAGCTGGATGCCGATGCCGTTGGAACCATACCAGTGGTTTGATTCGCCCGAATGAATCCAATGTTCAATCTTATCGGTAAAGGCAGAATACATCAGGCTACCGGTAAGACTCACCGATGGCAGATAGCCATCCTTGGCAAGTTTGGTCTGCTTCTGGGCAAGTTCCTTTCTCTTCTCCAGAAGCTGGAGTTCGTAGAGTCCCGTATTCAGTCCGTTGGCTTTCACGGTCTCTATCTCTCCCGGATTCACATCACTTACCTTGATTTGCTTTTCTGCAGGATAATCTATCACATACTTGAGCATGGTATATTGCTGATCGAGCATGGCAATGGCGTTATCCCGCTGTACGGTGAGATTCTCGATATTGAGTTTCACACGCTTCACATCTACCTCAAGACTCATCTGATTATCGTAGAAAGCCTGGGTGATGCCATAGAGTTCCTCCAGGCGCTTGATGTTGTCATTCACCAGTCGAATCTGCTCAGCCGTATTCTGCGCCATGTAATACATCTTGGCAGTCTGTACGATGAGATCTTCACGTGCCTTCTCGTAAGAGAGCTGGTTGAGATGGTCTGCAATCTTGGCAATGTCGATGGCAGTATTCACCATCTGGTTGTAGAGTGGCATCTGGAGCTGCAAGCCTGCCGAAGCATTATACTGCAGGGTTTTGGTAACATTGTAAGGCTTGCCATATGCAGAACCGTCAGTCACGGAAACGGGAGGGGTGAAGTTGTCGTTCAACTGTGCCACGGCATTAATCTGCGGCAACAGCTTCGCCTGGTTCTCGCTGATGGAATACTTTCCCTTTGCAATCTCATTCCTGCTTTTCTGCAGCGACAGATTATTCTCCACCGCCATCTGCAGGCACTGGCTCAGCGACAAAGTTTCCTGCGCCATCATTGCAGAAAAAGCTCCGAGAGCCAGACAAAAACACAATATTTTTTTCTTGTTCATTTTTAATATGTTTCTTCACTAGTGTCCCGTTAAAACGAGACGATTATTAAATAAGTTATTAATACTCAAAA
>ERZ507040.140-NODE-140-length-37702-cov-4.67368_pt1 | contig 37702 bp, 35 predicted proteins | sample MGYA00512871_ERZ507040 | MGnify/ENA metagenome assembly ERZ507040
CGTGTGCTCTTCCGATCTTGAAAAACGATTCCGATATGGCGATAAAAATCTTTTGTGGATAGAGGCCGTCCGTCAACTTCCCATCTAATATCTCCTGAGCTTTGCTTGAAATTTTGAATAAGGAGATTAAAGAGAGTCGTTTTACCCGCACCATTGGGCCCAAGAAGTCCATAGAACTTGCCTTCTTCCAAAACTAAATCAATTCCCTTTAAGGCTTCAAAAGAGCCATAGTTTTTCTTAATATTTTTTAATCTAATTTCCATTTTTCCCAAATTCCTTCCTCAAGAAGAAGTAACTTCTTTTTTTCTACTCCCACTATTATAAGAGATCATTAAACCGAAGTGTGAGGACATTCATGTCCTATTTAAAAAACTCTATGAGTTCCTAGACTCACAGAGTTCTGTTGCTTATTCGTCAATTTTACTATAGCGGCTTATATCCTGCTCCCAATCCAGTCTCATGTTCTCCTTAAGGACATCTTCTGGCAATAGCTCTAGCATTAACTTGACCTTTTGATAGTTATCCTCAGCTTTTTCGAGATTGTTTTCTAAGAAGAGGGCGATTTTCCACTGAAGCGCATAGCTAAAGACACGATCTTGAAAGTCGTTTCGCCTCAACATCAGCTCTTCCAGGGCTCGTAATATTTTAGGTAGTAAATCATATTCTTGATAATGAGACAAGACCCCCGCCGCAAAAATGATTCTGGTCTGGATTTTTTCCAAGCCGCTGGTAGGATAATCAGCTACCGCCTCAAGCAACTTGTTTAGCAAATAAGTAAACTCCTTCTTATCAAAATCTTTCAAACCAAGCGCCAACAGGCGTAAATCAATGATTTCTAGATCCATTTCCGTCAATTTTTCTTTGGCCAAAGCCTGATCCAGATATTCATCTATTAAGCCTTGATCATAGGCAATATTTTCCGTTAAAACCATATCATTCTTGGCCTGCTTAATCTGAAGATAAAGTTGTTCTTCCTCAGGGAGCTGATCGAAATACTTCCGATAGATTTCCTCGATCAGCTCTTCTCTCTGTTGAAGACGCTCTCCATCGCCATAGTGATATAGCTTTTCCAAGCGATACTTCAATTCAAGATAGCCTGATGGCAATTCGAATCGCTCTCTATTTGCTAGCCTATCTAGTGATACTTCCAGTTGCTCAGCAATATAGAGAGCTGTTGCGATGGTAGGCAGAGACTGGCCTTTTTCAATTCGCTGTAATTGCCGTGTTGTCAAAATGTCTTCTTCCCCACAAATGGCCTGACGACTCAAGCCTTTTTCTTCTCTTAGAGATTGAATTTTCTGTCCTAGCTCTTCCTTGAATTCCACATCAGGATCTCCTTCTTCCAGATATCTCCTATTATAGCATAATTTGATCATCAAAATTTATCTCTGTAGCTACAAATAAAAACCTGACCAAAGAACTTTGTATTATTACTTTTTGGGGTGATTAGTACGTTTTATTATATATCTCTATGTATTGGTATTAAAACGGTTCTTTGTTTCCATGTTTCTTTTAAATGTTTTGGAGTATCTTCCTTACTCCACAAATCACTGAACATAAAACTATACTTTTAATGAGTTCAGCAGGCAAGAAACTGGCACTATTCAAAAGTGCTTTTTTATTCCTATTTAGCAGGAAACTATTTTACCATTCCTTAACCAAATTCCACACCTTATTCATATTCAATTATTTCACCAATATAATTCTCATCAGAATCACTTTCAAAAGCGATCATACACTTAGAATCAAACGAAGGGACAGTATCATATTCAAAACCTTTTAGCCTTATTTCCCGACAGGCTATGGTTTCATTAAGTCCCTTTTCTAATTCTGGATCTAAGTACAGAATTAAATAGTTTCCAAGTCTATTTTGGTCGACTACTTTATTATTTTTCATTGATACACCTTCCTATTCTTATACTGGCATAAAATATACCAAAGTAATGTTTTATCGCTTTTACAATCAAAAAACCTAGTTTGGTGATCTCTCAAAGATCACAGCTTATTATAGGTTATTATAAATCATTAAAAGTTCTTAAAATGTTCACAAAAAAACTAAAAAGGGCGTATTCAAGAAACTAGCGCCTTAAAATGTGGTTTTTAACTATATAAAAAGATAGATATTAGTTAATACCTATCTTTTTACAAAAAATTAATCAAATCCAATATAGGTAATCAAATCATTTTCCTTAATTGTTTCTGCAAAATTCATTACAGGTAGAGTGTATGCCGGAAATTGATTTGAGAGATTAGTTAAAGTAGAAATATATGCACGTACATACGGATAAAGTATAGCTACAGCATTACTTCCTAAAACTTGTTTTAATTCTTCTTCGTTTTCAAAATCAGAAGAGGAATAACTATATAACCCCCTAATAGATACTTCACATATAAATGGAATATTAGGTATCTCCTCAGGATCTGTTGATTGCCCTAAATTTACGTTAATGATAACATATGATTTTTCTTCTTCTTTATCAATCCCAATTTCTGCAGAAAATCTAATTGGGACAAGTAATTTCCCGTCTTCTCTGTTATTTTCAAATTCAGGATTATTCTGATAAACTGACTTATCAATTACATATTCTTCAAACGAAATAATTGCCATTACGCTGCCATATCCTTCACTTGCACTTTATAAGTGCTATTATTCTTGTCACTCTCTACATATCCTACAAAACCGCGAGACTCAGCTCTAACATTTTCCAATGAGCTCTCTGTGAAATACTGTGGATTGCATTCTATTAGACTGTTAAGCTCCATTTTTTCTTGGCGTAGTATAGCTTGAACAATTTCTTCTAATGCTTCCTTAGGGAGCCAAGCATCTGTATCAAGAATTGACTCATCTAAAACAAATTTTTCAAAATCCATGATATACCTCCTTTGTTTTCGTCCAGTCAATTAAATTCATATCTCTTAAACAAAATTCTCTTGAATTTTCAACACCAGATAGTGGTCTCGGATGTTCAGAAACCGTGGGAACATAACTCTCATAGGTAACAGCATTCATCTTTTGAAATGAAGGATGATATTGTAGAATATGTTCTAAAAATATACCGTCAAGGTTAAATCTTTTAAAGGAACGGTTCTGTCTTAATCTACCCAACATACATTTTATTTGATCATAACTCTGTTGCTTATATAAGTTGAAAAATTTTTTTGACTCAGGTTCACTTAGGTCTAAGACTTTTAATTTTTGCGAATCGACTTCGAAACTTATTACGCCTATTTTGTTTGAATTAGATCTATAAATACGTGCGTAATTTTTTGCACTCTCTAAACCACTATATCCCGCAACTCCATCATCGATAAACAAATACAAACCTTGTCCCAAATCATTCGGTAAACTTTGATTGGCTTGTATGTCGAAATCTTTCCCAATTATAAATTGAGAAATTGTAAAAGACTTTGTTTCTAAAATACTTTTTACTGAAGAGGGCCTTGTTCCATGGTATCCTTCCAAAGAATGCCTCCTATTTTTAACATTCTGATACAATATGAATCGTTAGGGGTACCTAACGTATCAAAAACATTCTATTATATTTAGCAACACATGTCAATTATATGTTCGCATTTTTCACTATTTATTTGAGACTTTTCTCTTTTTCTTATAATTAATTAAAGATATACAATTCTTTATTAAAATTCTCCAGTCAGGTTTTTATGTCGTCTTATGACTTGTTTGTTACCAAATAATCACCCGCTCTTCTGGGCTCCGCCACATGCCGTCCCCTTCTTGGACATCAAAGGTTGTAAAGAAATCGTCAAAGTTAGGCAACTGCACATTGGTCCGAAGCTTGGCTGGAGCATGAACATCAACGCTTGCTAGGAGTTTCATATACTCTTCGCGTCCCTTCATCCGCCAAATGCGGGCAAAGTTGGTAAAGAATTCCTCTGCAGAGAAATCAGCTTCTTTCTTTGCTGCTTCTAGGGCTGCTGCAATACCGCCCAAATCTGCCACGTTTTCTGAAACGGTCAGCTTGCCATTGACCTTAGCTCCATAGGAATCCTGTCCTTCAAACTGGTCAATGACCTTTTGAGTCCGCTCGGTAAAGGCTTGGTAGTCATGCTCCGTCCACCAGTTGTTGAGGCTACCATTTTCATCAAAGGAAGCGCCATTGGTATCAAAAGCATGAGAAATCTCATGGGCGATGACCGCTCCGATACCACCGTAATTGGCTGATGAGGATTGGTGCAGGTCATAGAAAGGCGCCTGCAGGATCGCCGCTGGAAAGACAATCAGGTTTTTCTGCGGATTATAGTAGGCATTGACCATGTGGGCTGGCATGCCCCATTCCTTGTAATCCACCGGTTGATTCCACTTGCTCCAGCTGTACGCAATATCAATCTGGCTCAGCTTCTGAGCATTTTCAAAGAGCGTCAGCTTTTCATCCACGATCTTGCGAGAATAACGCTCAGGGAGCTCGTCTGGATAACCAATATAAGGCTTGATGACATTAAGTTTGACAATGGCTTTGTCACGAGTTTCTGGTGTTAACCAGTCATTCTGAGCTAGGCGGTTTTTGTAAACTTCAATCATGGTCGCTACTTTCTGCTCTACATCAGCCTTGGCTTCTGGAGAGAACTTTTGACCCGCATACCAAAGACCGATTGCTTGATTAAAAGGTCCCTGAGCTAGGTAATAAGCAGCTTTTTTCTTGTCCTGGGCTTGGGGAGTTCCCGATAGAGCACGTTGATAAGCACCTGCTAAGACACGGATGTCATCCGTTAGATATGGGGTTGTATTGCGAACCGCAGAGAGAATCAGTAAAGCGTGGAGTTTATCCCAGTTTGCGGCTGTATAGATATCCTTGGCTGCTTTCCAGAAGCGTTCCTCAGGCACAATGACTTGGTCGGGTTCTTGACCGATTAACTTGGTGAAGATATCTGCCAAAGGCAATTCCGGCACAAAGGCCTTGAAATCGTTCCACTTATAAGGATGGTAGAGCTTAGCATACTCAGAGCTCTCCTCGTTAGAGAGAACATACTGGGCAAAAACAGCATCCAAGTCCAAAACCTTGTCTAAAAGATCCTTGATTTCCTCTTCAGTAAAATCAAATTTTGCTAGTAAATCTTCCTGGGCCTTGCGCCATTTTGCAAGCAACTCTGCCTTCTGAGGATGGTCTTCCGCGTAGTAGGTCGTATCTGGCAAAATCGTTCCCGGTCCGTCAGCCCAAAGGACATTAATACGGGCATCCATAAAGTCAGGCGCTACACCAAAGGGGAAATAAGTCGGCTTGCCAGCCAGCTCAAAATCAGCAATCTTAGAAGCATAGTCTTCAAAAGACGCTAGGTTGCGAATCTCATCAATATAAGCACGCGCAGGCTCAGTTCCTGCTGCTTCCCGCTTGTCATAATCCGCTGCTAGGCGATGGTAAGCAACGAAGTTCTGCAGAATAGCATCTTCTGGTACTCCATCGCCAGCCAACCATTTGTCAGTCGTAGAGAGCATGAGATCTTCAATTTCCTCAGCCAAGTCCATAAAGCCACCTGTAACTGGTTTATCGTCGGGAATAACAGCTGTCTTGGCCCATTCGCCATTTATTGCATCATAAAAATCATCTTGCAGTCGTGTCATCTTTTTCTCACTTTCATACTTTTGATATAACCTTATCAAAAATAGCTTTGATTTTCAAATCTTTGTTAAATATTTCCCATATTTTGCAAAATTAACTTGACTTAATTTTTATGTTAAGGTATATTAATACAGTGGGGGGTGATATACATGATTGAGATACAAAACCTAAGTGTCAGCTATCAGGGCCAGCTGGCATTAGATAAGGCAAACGTAACTATAAAAGGCCCTACTATTACAGGGATTATCGGCCCAAACGGAGCTGGAAAATCCACCCTTATTAAAGGTTTATTGGGAATCGTCGACCACCAAGGCCAAGCTTTACTGGATGGTCAGCCCTTAGACAAAGAACTAAAACGAATTGCCTATGTAGAACAAAAAATCAATATTGACTATAACTTTCCTATCAAGGTAAAAGAGTGTGTTTCTCTTGGGCTTTATCCTAAGATAAAGCTTTTCCAAAGATTAAAGACTTCTGACTGGGACAAGGTCAACCAGGCTCTAAAAATCGTTGGTTTAGAGGATTTTGCTGAACGTCAAATCAGTCAACTGTCTGGCGGTCAATTCCAACGGGTCTTGATTGCGCGCTGCCTAGTCCAAGAAGCGGATTATATTTTCCTTGATGAGCCTTTTGTTGGGATTGACTCGGTCAGCGAAGAGATTATTATGAAAACACTCCGTCAGCTAAGAAAAGACGGGAAGACGATTTTGATTGTCCACCATGACTTGAGCAAGGTGGTCGCTTATTTTGATCAGGTCTTGCTACTTAACAAAAAAGTCGTCGCTTTCGGATCAACCGAGAGTACCTTCACCAAAGAAAATATGCAGCAGACCTACGGCTCTCAGCTCTTTATGAATGGAGGTGCCTAGGATGATTCAGGAATTTATTCAAGGCTTACATGACTTTCATTTCCTGCAAAATGCTTTGATTACAGCCATTGTGATTGGAGTGGTGGCCGGTGCCGTTGGCTGCTTTATCATTCTGCGGGGCATGTCACTCATGGGGGATGCCATCTCTCACGCGGTGCTGCCCGGTGTGGCCCTGTCTTTTATTTTGGGGATTAATTTCTTCATCGGTGCCATTACCTTTGGCTTACTAGCTTCCATTATTATCACTTATATCAAGGGCAATTCTATTATCAAAAGTGACACGGCTATCGGAATTACTTTTTCTTCCTTCCTGGCTCTGGGGATCATTTTGATTAGCGTTGCCAAGAGTTCGACCGACCTCTTCCATATTCTCTTTGGGAATATCTTGGCGGTACAAGACCTTGATATGTGGATTAGTATTGGCGTGGGTATTTTGGTGCTGCTGGTCATTAGTATTTTCTTCAAGCAACTTTTGCTGACGTCCTTTGACCCGCTTTTGGCCCAAGCTATGGGAATGAAGGTTAATTTTTACCACTATTTGCTGATGATTCTCTTGACTTTGGTTTCTGTCACAGCTATGCAAAGTGTCGGAACGATTCTGATTGTGGCCATGCTGATTACACCAGCTGCGACAGCCTATCTCTATGCCAAGAGTCTCAAGACCATGATTTTATTGTCATCTACCTTGGGGGCTGGTGCATCTGTTTTAGGCCTCTTCATCGGTTATAGTTTTAATGTTGCAGCTGGCTCCAGCATTGTGCTAACCTCTGCTCTGATCTTTTTGGTTTCCTTTTTTATCGCTCCTAAACAGCGGTATTTAAAAAGAAAAAGTAAATAAAATTAATTTATGGAGGATTTTTTCTGATGAAAAAATGTCGTTATTTAGTTTTGCTTTTAGTAGCTATTGTAGGGCTAGCGGCCTGCTCTAGTCAAAAAAGCAGTTCTGACTCTAGCTCTTCCAAGCTAAATGTCGTTGCAACCAATTCAATTATCGCAGATATCACAAAAAATATCGCTGGCGATAAAATCAATCTGCACAGTATTGTCCCTGTCGGTCAAGATCCGCATGAATATGAGCCTCTGCCCGAAGATGTCAAAAAGACTTCTAAGGCTGACCTCATTTTCTACAACGGTATCAACCTTGAAACAGGTGGTAATGCTTGGTTCACTAAATTAGTAGAAAATGCCCAGAAGAAAGAAAACAAGGACTACTATGCTGTCAGTGAAGGCGTTGATGTCATTTACCTAGAAGGCCAAAATGAAAAAGGAAAAGAAGATCCTCATGCTTGGCTAAACTTGGAAAATGGGATCATCTATGCGCAAAATATTGCCAAACGCTTGATTGAAAAAGACCCTGACAATAAGGCTACTTACGAGAAAAATCTCAAAGCTTATGTAGAAAAGCTAACTGCATTGGATAAGGAAGCCAAAGAGAAATTCAACAACATCCCAGAAGAAAAGAAAATGATTGTGACCAGTGAAGGTTGCTTCAAATACTTCTCTAAGGCATACAATGTGCCATCGGCCTACATCTGGGAAATCAACACCGAAGAAGAAGGGACTCCAGACCAAATTAAAAGCTTAGTTGAAAAACTGCGCAAGACCAAAGTCCCATCTCTCTTTGTCGAATCAAGTGTAGACGACCGTCCGATGAAGACTGTTTCTAAAGACACAAATATCCCAATCTACGCTAAAATCTTCACTGACTCAATCGCTGAAAAAGGCGAAGATGGAGACAGCTACTACAGCATGATGAAATACAATCTGGATAAAATTTCTGAAGGATTGGCCAAATAATAACAAAAGGTTAGGAAGCAATCCTAACCTTTTTATTTATGCAAAGAAAAAATTGGGCTGAGATGTAGGCGCTCTCAAATTTCCAGTCAAATTATTCGAAAAAAATACTTATTCGGAGTACAATGAAGCTATCAAACATGAATGGAGACTTTTATGACAACTTTTCTTGGAAATCCTGTAACCTTTACTGGAAAACAACTGCAAGTAGGCGACACAGCCCATGATTTTAGCCTGACAGCAACGGATCTATCAAAGAAAACTCTGGCTGACTTTGCTGGCAAAAAGAAAGTTCTGAGCATCATCCCATCTATCGATACTGGTGTCTGCTCGACTCAGACTCGTCGCTTCAACCAAGAACTCTCTGACTTGGACAATACCGTTGTTATCACAGTTTCAGTTGATTTGCCTTTTGCACAAGGCAAGTGGTGCGCTGCTGAAGGCATTGAGAATGCTGTTATGCTATCTGACTACTTCGACCATTCTTTCGGTCGCGACTACGCTGTCCTCATCAATGAATGGCACCTTTTGGCTCGAGCAGTTCTCGTTCTAGATGAGAACAACACTGTGACCTACGCTGAATATGTCGACAATATCAACACTGAACCTGACTATGATGCAGCGATTGCAGCAGTGAAAAACTTATAATCATCACGACCACTCAAACTGAGTGGTCTTTTTGTATCCAATTTTGAAAGAAGAGAGGCTGAAGCCTTTGATAGAACTGAGTCTTAAATTATTTCTTTTCTCACTTACGAAACAAAGTTTCTCAAGATCTGACACACTACAAAAAAACTCTCCCTGTCACCAGAGAGAGTCTGAAAAATACGATTCGTTTTTAGAGAGTCTAGACAATTCTTCCTTGATCGACGACCAGTTTTCCTGCCTTGTAAACCTGATGGGTCAGGTTAGTCGCAAAGAAATAAAGTGGATAGTCAATATTCTTAGCATCTAGGATAGTAATGTCAGCCTGCTTGCCAGTATCAAAGCTACCAATCTTATCTTGGCGGTTAACTGAGTAGGCCGCATTGATGGTTACAGCATTGAGAACTTCCACTGGCGTCAGACGCATCATAAAGCAACCAAGCTGCATAACGAACTGCAGGTTAGCTGTTGGACAGGAGCCTGGATTGCTGTCAGTGGTTAGAGTAATGGCCATACCAGCTTCCAGCATCTTGCGAGCTGGTGCATAGGTATCTTCCATCAGACTGAAGGTAGTTGCTGGTAGGAGATTCCCGATAACCTTGGCTTCTGCCATCTTGCGAATACCTTCGTCTGTCGCCATCATCAAATGTTCTGCACTGGTTGCTCCTAGTTCAGCCGCTACATCTACTCCACCAATAGACTCGATTTCATCAGCATGGATACGGAGCTTGAAGCCCATCTCCTTAGCTTTAGAAAGCAGGTAGCGTGACTCGTCAGCTGTAAAGACGCCTTTTTCACAGAAAATATCACAGAACTCAGCTAGATTCTCTTCTTTTACCCGAGGCAGCATTTCCTCGACGATGAGCTCTAAATACTCCTGAGAACGTCCCTTATATTCTGGTGGAACGGCATGGGCAGCCATAAAGGTCGAAACTAAATCAATATCATGGTCACGGTCCAGAGCCCCAACGACATCTAGTTGGCGCTTCTCTGTTTCCCAGTCCAAACCATAGCCACTCTTGGCCTCAACCGTTGTCACTCCATGAAGCAACATATAGTCCAATAACTTCTTAGATTTATCGTACAGATTTTCAAAAGAAGCTTCTCGCGTTGCTCGGACTGTACTGAGAATTCCGCCACCTTGAGCAAGAATTTCCAGATAAGGAACACCGGCTAATTTCTTAGCAAATTCATGTTCCCGGCTGCCACCATAGACCAAGTGAGTGTGGCAGTCGATTAAGCCGGGCGTAGCAATCTTACCCTCATAAGACTGAATCTTAGTATCTGGTCCAATCAGACTAGCATCCGGCTCTCCGCTACCAAGGGCTAGAATTTTGCCGTCTTTGACTGCAATGTAGCCGTCTTCCAAGACCTGAGCTTTCTTCATCTCTGCTCCAAAAAGGGGGTGCCCAAGATCATTAGGACAAAAGACTTGATTAAAGTGAGTTAATAGTAAATCAGCAGTCATGTTTCTTCCTCCATTTTATTTCTAACATTTTTACTTGCTTTTCATCATAATACACTATCGTCAAATTATAGTCAAAAGCTTTTAAAAAATAGGAAATTCTCTTTTTTTCTATTTTATTTTTTTTCTTGACTTTTCATGGACGGGGGTCTTATAAAATAAGATCGAAACATATTTTATACTTGACTTAATAAGGAGGAATCTTCATGTCATACTTTAGTGAAAATGAAATTGCAGCAGCAATGACCGTCAAATTAGACGATGTATTACCTGAAAAAACGGTTTTCCAAGAAGGCATCCGCCGTGCGCCTGACCGGGGCTTCCGTCTCACTCAGGCACAAACAGAAATCGCTCTAAAAAATGCCCTTCGCTATATTCCAAAAAAATTCCACGAAGAAGTGATTCCAGAATTCTTGGAAGAATTGAAAACTCGCGGACGGATTTATGGCTACCGCTGGCGTCCAAAAGAACGCATCTATGGTAAACCAATTGATGAATATAAAGGAAACTGTACCGCAGCTAAGGCTATGCAGGTCATGATTGACAACAACCTGAGCTTTGAAATCGCCCTCTATCCTTATGAATTGGTTACTTATGGGGAAACTGGATCTGTCTGCGCTAACTGGATGCAGTATAATTTGATTAAAAAATATCTGGAAGTAATGACCGACCATCAAACTTTGGTCGTGGAATCTGGTCACCCTGTTGGTCTCTTCAAATCCAAACCAGAAGCTCCACGTGTTATCATCACCAACGGCCTCTTAGTCGGCGAATACGACAATATGAAAGACTGGGAAATTGCAGAAGAAATGGGTGTCACTAACTACGGTCAAATGACAGCCGGCGGTTGGATGTACATTGGCCCTCAAGGTATCGTCCATGGTACTTTCAACACCCTCCTCAATGCTGGACGTTTGAAACTGGGTGTGGCAGATGATGGTGATCTAACCGGCAAACTCTTCATCTCTTCTGGTCTAGGTGGTATGAGTGGAGCTCAAGGGAAAGCAGCCGAAATTGCTAAAGCTGTGGCAATCGTAGCTGAAGTAGACCAATCTCGGATTGAAACTCGTCACTCCCAAGGCTGGATTAGTCAATTAGCCGAAAGTCCAAAAGAAGCAATCGAGCTAGCTCAGAAAGCTCTGGAAGCTGGTGAATCAACTTCTATTGCCTATCATGGTAACATCGTAGACCTCTTAGAATATGTCAACGAGAACAATATCCATGTCGATTTGCTGTCTGACCAAACTTCTTGCCACAATGTTTACGATGGTGGTTACTGCCCGGCTGGCATCAGCTTTGAAGAGCGGACTCGCCTCCTAGCTGAAGACAAGGAAACCTTTGTTAAGTTGGTTGACCAAACCTTGGAACGTCACTTCAAGGCAATCAAGACCTTGACTAACAACGGCACCTACTTCTTTGACTACGGTAATGCCTTTATGAAGGCAGTCTATGACTCTGGCATCAAGGAAATTTCTAAGAATGGCTTTGACGACAAAGACGGCTTCATCTGGCCTTCTTATGTAGAAGATATCATGGGCCCAATGCTCTTTGACTATGGTTATGGTCCTTTCCGTTGGGTATGTCTGAGCGGTAAACACAAAGATCTAGTCGCTACTGACCATGCTGCTATGGAAGTGATTGATCCTAACCGTCGCTACCAAGACCGTGACAACTACAACTGGATCCGCGATGCAGAAAAGAACCAGTTGGTTGTTGGAACTCAGGCTCGGATTCTCTACCAAGACTGTATGGGACGCGTCAATATCGCCCTCAAGTTCAATGAATTAGTCCGCGAAGGCAAGATTGGTCCTGTCATGATCGGCCGTGACCACCACGATGTATCAGGTACTGACTCTCCATTCCGTGAAACTTCTAATATTAAAGATGGATCTAATGTTACTTGCGACATGGCCGTGCAATGTTACGCTGGTAATGCAGCTCGCGGTATGAGTCTGGTAGCTCTCCACAACGGTGGTGGAACTGGTATCGGTAAAGCAATCAATGGTGGCTTTGGCTTGGTACTGGACGGCAGCGAACGCATCGATGAAATCATCAAATCTGCTATCGCTTGGGATACAATCGGAGGAGTTGCTCGTCGTAACTGGGCTCGCAATGAGCATGCTATTGAGACAGCTATCGAATACAACCGTCTCCACCAAGGAACTGACCACATCACCATTCCGTACTTAACTGACGAAGATTTGGTCAAAGAATCTGTTAAGAAATTGTTCGAATAGGAAAAACTTGTCCCCCAACTTCTAAGCTTAGCTAGGCCTCTCTCCTAGCTAAGCTGGAAGCTCTACTTTATTCACTTTGTAATTTTAATAACATATAACACGAGGTAATATCTTATGGCAAAAATTGTTGAATGCATTCCTAACTTTTCTGAAGGCCGCAACCAAGCGGTCATTGACGGTCTAGTGGAAGTAGCTAAGAGCGTGCCAGGCGTAACACTTTTGGACCACTCTTCTGATGCCAGCCACAACCGCAGCGTCTTTACCTTGGTCGGTGATGATCAAAACATTCAGGAAGTTGCTTTCCGTTTGGTTAAATACGCTTCTGAGAATATTGACTTGACCAAGCACCAGGGTGAACACCCTCGTATGGGCGCAACTGATGTCCTGCCTTTTGTACCGATCAAGGACATCACAAGTGAGGAATGCGTAGAAATTGCGAAGACCGTATCTGAGCGGATCAACCGTGAGCTCGGTATTCCTATCTTCCTCTATGAAGATGCAGCGACTCGTCCAGAGCGTAAGAACTTGGCCAAGGTTCGTAAAGGACAATTTGAAGGCATGCCAGAAAAACTCTTGGAACCTGACTGGGCTCCTGACTATGGTGAAAGAAAGATTCACCCAACTGCTGGTGTCACTGCTGTTGGTGCTAGAATGCCGCTCATCGCCTACAACATCAACTTAGATACAGACAATCTAGAAATTGCCAACAATATTGCCAAAATCATCCGTGGATCAAGCGGTGGTTACAAGTACTGTAAAGCGATTGGCGTTATGCTGGAAGACCGCAACATTGCTCAGGTTTCTATCAACATGGTCAATCTGGAAAAATTCCCACTCTATCGTGTCTTTGAAACTGTTCGCTTTGAAGCCAAGCGCTACGGAGTTGGAATCCTCGGCTCAGAGGTCATCGGTTTGGCACCAGCTAAGGCTTTGATTGACGCAGCAGAATACTATCTGCAAATTGAAGACTTTGACTATGGCAAGCAAGTTCTGGAAAACCATTTGCTGGGCTAGGAGGACAGAAACCTATGAAATTAGTAGATTTAAGTTTGACAGAATTTGCCCAGGTCCTAGGCTCAGATGCTCCTGCACCAGGAGGTGGCTCTGCCGCTGCTCTTTCAGCCGCAAACGGTATTTCCCTGACTAAGATGGTTTGCGAATTAACCCTTGGCAAGAAAAAATACGCAGAATTTGAAGCAGAAATTGCTCAAGTGCACGCAGAAAGTGCTCGACTCCAAGAAAGCCTTCTTGCAGCTATTGACAGGGACACTGAAGCTTTTAATCTGGTCTCTGCTGTCTTTGATATGCCTAAGGAAACAGATGAAGACAAGGCTGCCCGTCGGGAAGCTATGCAGCAAGCCCTCAAGGAAGCGACCAAGTCACCATATGGCATGATGGAAGACATCTTGGCTGCCCTGCAAACAACTCAAAAGGCCGTCGGCAAATCCAATACCAATGCTGCCAGCGACCTAGGGGTAGCAGCCCTCAACCTTAAGGCTGGCCTGCAAGGGGCTTGGCTCAATGTCCTCATCAACCTGTCAGGTGTCAAGGATGAAGCATTCGTCGCAGACTACCGCAGCAAGGGTGAAGAGCTACTGCAAAAAGGCTGCGCTCTAGCCGATGAAATTTATCAAGAAATTTTGAAAGTTGTCTAATAGATAAACTGAAGAGAAGTCTGCTCTTTCCCATGAATGGGCTTCCTCTTCTCAAGAGGTAACAATATGGTTTTATCAGATATTGAAATTGCTAATTCGGTTCAAATGAAGCCCATCAAAGAGGTGGCTGAAAAGCTAGGAATTGCTGAAGACGCCTTGTCTCTTTATGGAAATTACAAGGCAAAAATCAGTGCTGGCCAACTGGAAGCCTTAAAAGACAAGCCAGACGGCAAACTGATTCTCGTGACAGCTATTTCTCCAACACCAGCCGGAGAAGGCAAGACAACGACTTCTGTCGGATTGGTCGATGCTTTGGCTGCTATCGGTAAAAAAGCCGTTATCGCTCTACGGGAACCTTCACTCGGACCTGTCTTTGGTATCAAGGGCGGAGCTGCTGGCGGTGGACACGCTCAAGTTGTGCCAATGGAAGACATCAATCTCCACTTCACTGGTGACTTTCATGCCATCGGTGTTGCCAACAACCTGCTGGCAGCCCTCATTGATAACCACATCCATCATGGAAATGCCTTAGGCATCGACTCTCGCCGCATCACTTGGAAGCGGGCAGTGGATATGAATGACCGGCAACTGCGCCACATCGTAGACGGCTTGCAGGGCAAGGTCAATGGCGTTCCGCGTGAAGATGGATTTGACATTACAGTTGCTTCTGAGGTTATGGCTATTCTCTGTCTGTCAGAAAATATCACTGATCTCAAGAACCGTTTGGAAAAAATCATCATTGGCTACAGCTTTGAAGGTAAGCCAGTAACTGCCAAGGATTTGAAAGCTGGTGGCGCTATGGCTGCTGTGCTCAAAGACGCTATCCATCCAAACCTGGTTCAAACTCTGGAACACACACCAGCCTTGATTCACGGTGGACCTTTCGCCAACATTGCTCATGGATGTAACAGTGTCCTAGCTACCAAGCTGGCTCTCAAATATGCTGACTATGCAGTCACCGAAGCTGGTTTCGGTGCTGACCTGGGTGCTGAAAAATTCATTGATATCAAGTGCCGTACATCTGGTCTTCGTCCATCGGCTGTAGTTCTGGTAGCTACTATCCGCGCTCTCAAGATGCATGGTGGTGTGGCTAAGAGCGACCTGGCTGAAGAAAATGTCCAAGCCGTTGTAGATGGTCTGCCAAACTTAGAAAAACATCTGGAAAACATTCAAGATGTTTATGGATTGCCAGCAGTCGTTGCCATCAATAAATTCCCGCTGGATACCGAAGCAGAATTGCAAGCAGTTTATGATGCCTGCCAAAAACGGGGAGTTGACGTAGTGATTTCCGATGTTTGGGCAAATGGCGGGGCCGGCGGTAAAGAGTTGGCTGAAAAAGTCGTTGAATTGGCCGAAGGAGACAATCACTTCCAATTTGTATATAATGAAGAAGACTCCATTGAAACCAAACTGAACAAGATCGTTACCAAGGTCTATGGAGGCAAGGGCGTTCGCCTGACTCCTGCCGCTAAACGTGAGCTCAAACAACTGGAAGAGCTGGGCTTCTCCAACTATCCTATCTGTATGGCCAAGACTCAGTACTCCTTCTCAGACGATGCTAAGAAACTGGGCGCACCTAAAGACTTTGTTGTGACTATCAGCCAGCTCAAAGTTTCTGCTGGTGCAGGCTTTATCGTTGCTCTGACTGGTGCGATCATGACCATGCCGGGACTACCTAAAGTGCCAGCTAGCGAAAAGATTGATGTTGACAAAGACGGCAATATCAGCGGTTTGTTCTAATAAATACCAAAAATGACAAATGTAACCCTTCTAAAATCAAACGATTTTCAAGTTTCCGATTGGTCGGGGGGAAAGACAAAACAACTTTATCTTTCCCCGTCCACCGGCGACTATGGCCAGCGGGAATTTGACTATCGACTCTCAACAGCAACTGTGGAAGCGGCTGAAAGTGAGTTTTCTGACCTCAGTGGCTTTCACCGCATTCTTATGAGCCTAGATCATCCTCTTCGCCTGCTCAATGCTAGTAGGCAAGAGGAAACGGCTCTAGATCCCTTTACCCCCTATTTCTTCGAAGGGAGTGATTCTATCACAAGTCGCGGGACTTGTACCGACTTTAACTTAATCTACAGCAACCACTATCAGGGACAGATGATTGCCGTCTCCAATAAGCAAGTTCTCATACGAGACGAAGAGATTCAATTTATCTATGCTTTGACAAATCTAACAGTGATTGGAGATAACTTTCCACCACTTGATATAGAGGAAGGAAATTTTCTGATAGTGGAAAAAGAGACTCAGGAAACTGAGCTGCATATAATGTTTTCATGTAACCAATCTAAAGGCTCTCCTCTTGCCATTTGGGCTGGTTTAAACCACATCCCCGCTAAGTAAAGATACAGTGATGCTCCAAGATTGGTTTGCCACCACCCTATCTTTACTTGGAAGGGATCCTCATATCTCTAAAGGAGAAACATTATTATGGATGCAAACAAACTCAACACACAAGAGCAGGAAAAAGCGAAATTCAGCTTTGCCGGTGCAACTCTTTATGGTATTAATGCCGTTATCGGCTCTGGTATCTTCCTCCTACCTCAAAAAATTTACAAAGGACTTGGCCCCGCTTCTCTAGCTGTCATGTTAGGAACTGCTCTCCTTGTTATTCTGCTAGCAGTCTGCTTGGCAGAAACTGCAGGTTATTTCAATAAAAATGGTGGAGCCTTCCAATATGCCAAGGAAGCATTTGGTAACTTTGTCGGATTTAACGTAGGCTTTCTGGGTTGGGCGGTTACCATCATCGCTTGGTCCGCTATGGCTGCAGGATTTGCAAGACTTTTTGTCATTACCTTCCCAGCTTTTACCCCTTATGAACTAGTCCTTAGTATCACTTTAATTGTCTTGCTCAGCTTGATGAATATTGCTGGTTTAAAGACCTCTAAGTTTTTCACACTAGCTGCAACCGTAGCTAAGTTGATTCCAATCATTGCATTTGCAGCATGTGCCATCTTCTTCATCAAAGGTGGAATTGACAAAGGAAACTTTACTCCCTTCCTTCAGCTAGAACCTGGCACAGATATCATGAAAGCTATCTCAAGTACAGCTATTTATATCTTCTATGGTTTTATCGGCTTTGAAACCATGTCTATCGTTGCTGGTGAAATGCGCGATCCAGAAAAGAATGTCCCACGTGCTATTCTAGGGTCTATCAGCATTGTATCTGTTCTCTATATGCTGATTATCGCAGGAACCATTGCTATGCTAGGTAGCCGTATCCTACAAACAGATGCTTCTGTGCAAGACGCTTTTGTTGAAATGATTGGCCCTGCTGGGGCATGGATCGTTTCTATTGGAGCCCTTATTTCTATTGCCGGCCTCAACATCGGTGAATCCATCATGGTACCGCGTTTTGGAGCAGCTATTGCCAATGAAGGTATGTTGCCTAAAAAAATTGCTGAAACCAATTCTAAAAACGCACCTATCTTTGCTATCATCATCTCAGGAGTTTTAGCTATCGCATTGCTCTTTACAGGAACATTTGAAGTATTAGCAGCTCTCAGCGTAGTCTTCCGTTTCTTCCAATACATCCCAACTGCTCTAGCCGTTTTGGTATTGAGAAAGAAATATCCAGATAAAAAAGTAGTCTTCCGCGTTCCATTTGGCCCAGTAATCCCAATCCTAGCAGTCTTAGTCAGCCTTGTCATGATTTGGGGTGAAAACCCAATGAACTATATCTATGGTCTCATAGGTGTCCTTATCGCAAGTGCAGTATACTATATCTATATTGTACTGATTTGTGAAAATAAAGTTCTTGAATAAAAGGAGAATAAATCGTATGACACATGTAATAAATTTGGATGGCGAACACCTTACTTTAGAAGATGTGATCGCAGTAGCCCGTCATGGAGCTACCTGCGAAATCGACCAAGAAGCTAAGAAAGCTGTAGAAGCTTCCCGTAAAATCGTGGACGACATTGTTCGTGAAAAACGGGTGGTCTATGGTGTTACAACTGGATTTGGATCTCTCTGCAACGTTAGTATCTCACCAGAAGATACGACTCAACTACAGGAAAATCTGATCCGTACCCACGCTTCAGGCTTTGGTGATCCCCTACCAGAAGACGCAGTCCGTGCTATCATGTTAATCCGGATTAATTCTCTGGTAAAAGGCTACTCTGGTATTCGTCTGTCTACTGTCGAAAAGCTTCTGGAACTGCTCAATAAAGGCGTCGTGCCATTCATTCCAGAAAAAGGCTCTTTGGGCGCTTCTGGTGACTTAGCTCCATTGGCTCACATGGTTCTTCCTATGCTAGGACTGGGCCACGCATACTATCAAGGCCAATTGCTCTCTGGCCAAGAAGCTTTGGACAAGGCTGGGATTGAAAAAATTGCTCTAGCTGCCAAGGAAGGGCTGGCGCTGATTAACGGTACGACTGTCCTAACAGGTATCGGAGCTCTGGCTACCTATGATGCCATCCAATTGCTTAAATTATCAGATGTCGCCGGCGCTCTTTCTATGGAAGTCCACAATGGTATTACTAGTCCATTTGAAGAAGACTTACATACCATTCGACCTCAGAGCGGTCAGCTAGCTACAGCCCGGAATATCCGCAACCTTCTAGAGGGCAGTGGCAATACGACCGTAGCTACTCAACAACGTGTTCAAGACCCATACACACTGCGTTGTATCCCGCAGATTCACGGTGCAAGCAAGGACTCTATCGCTTATGTCAAGACCAAGGTTGAGATTGAGATCAACTCCGTTACAGACAACCCTATCATCACCAAAGAAGGTCATGTTATCTCAGGCGGTAACTTCCACGGCGAACCAATGGCTCAGCCATTTGACTTCCTCGGTATCGCTATTTCTGAAATCGGAAATGTTTCTGAACGTCGTGTAGAACGTCTAGTTAACAGCCAACTGAGCAAGCTACCATCCTTCTTGGTCAAACACCCAGGACTCAACTCTGGCTTTATGATTACCCAATATGCTTGTGCTTCTCTTGCTTCTGAAAATAAGGTTCTGGCTCATCCAGCCAGCGTAGACTCTATCCCATCTTGTGAAAACCAAGAAGACTTTGTCAGCATGGGAACTACCGCAGCACGCAAGGCAGCTGAGATTCTCAAGAATTCTCGCCGCATCGTGGCAACAGAAATCATGGCAGCCTGCCAAGCTCTAGATCTGAAACCAGAAAACCATGAACTGGGCAAGGGAACCAAACCAGCCTACGACCTCTTCCGTCAACATGTCCGCTTTATCGAATTTGATAAGGACATCGAAATCTATGAAGAGCTCAACAAGGCCTCTGAGCTGATTGAAAGCGATGAATTCCTAGCAGCAGTTGAAAACGCTGTGGACTTAAGCATTCAATTCTAAATCTGATACTCTTTGAAATTGATTTTTGAAGGTCTTAAACTCTTTTGACGGACTTCGGTTCTATCAGCAGTGGCTTACCTTGTCAAATTTGGATCTTCGTTGAGTCAGAAAAGCGAATAAAAGAAGCCCACGCTTGTTCAGCTGGGCTTTCTTTTTTCAGCTAAAAGTCATTGACAGCCATAGTGGAAACTCTTATAATAAAGTCGCTAGTGCCATTAAGCAAGGTCAAATAAAATGAAAATCTCAAGGGCAAATCTTAGAAGCTAGAAAGAGTTTGATTAAGGAGAAAAGTAACAATGAAAAAAGCCTCTAAAGTAGACTATTTTGCAATTCTACATCCACTTGTCTTAATCATTTTACCAGCAATGGCCTACCTCATTTGGCATATGTTAAAAACCATTTTATTTACTTTTTTATATCTCCTAATAGGCAAGCCTATTGTTAAACAGGACGATAGCTTTCTCATTGTATTTTTTTATATATGTATCGCTGTTTTTATCCTTTATTCAGTCGGCTTTTTAGCACAACTGATGCTCCATATTTGCAATAGCAAAGAGAGCACCCTTTTACCTGTTTGGTGCATGCTTACAGCTTTAATTCTACTTGTACCAACGGTTGAAAATGGCCGAATCCTTAGCTCTGGATGGACACCATATGCTTATTTTCTTTCAATTGCAGCCTATATTGCTTATCTCTTTTCGAAAAGGCCAAAGGTTAGAGAGGGCTACCGGTCCAACGCTAAGATACGCTACGCTACATGGACTGCATTGATTCTCGCCATTATAGTGGCTTTCTTGTAAACAATTTCCTCTCCACTAAGCTCCTTTCCCAGCAGAAAGTCATTGACAGGCCTAGTGGAAACTCTTATAATAAAATCGCAAGTATCGTTATGGAAAAGGAAAAGATTATGTTAGAAGATTATTATCAATTAGATAACAGCTATTATCAACGGGGGGTCGAGGATAATTTATATGCTGCCAAATGGGGTATGGTTATCGAATTCTTAAATTTAAATGACCCAAACTTAAAACCTTTTGAGGGAGTCAACTTTGCCTTAATTGGTTTCAAGAGCGACAAAGGAGTCTATATCAACCACGGTCGGGTTGGGGCAGTTGAAGGACCACAATCTATCCGTACTCAATTGGCCAAACTGCCTTGGCATCTAGGTCGAAACGTCCGTGTCTTTGATGTCGGTGATATTGATGGTCCCAATAGGTCTCTGGAACAACTCCAAAGCAGTCTAGCGAAAGCTGTCAAGCGCCTGCGGGAGCTCAATCTTCGCCCCATCGTACTGGGAGGCGGGCACGAAACAGCCTACGGAAACTATCTCGGACTCAAGTCTTCACTAAAACCCGAGCAAGAATTAGCCGTCATCAATATGGATGCCCATTTTGATCTTCGTCCCTATGACCAGACTGGTCCCAATTCCGGTACTGGTTTTCGCCAGATGTTTGACGAAACTTTGGCTCAAAAACAAGTCTTTAACTATCTCATTTTAGGTATCCAAGAACACAATAATAACCTCTTTCTCTTTGATTTTGTAGCCAAGTCTAAAGCCATCCAGTTCCTGACTGGATTAGATATCTACCAAATGGGCCACAAGGAAGTCTGTAAGGTTGTTGATGCCTTTCTTGCAGACAAGGAACAAGTCTATTTGACCATTGACATTGACTGCTTTGCTGCTGGTGCTGCTCCTGGTGTCAGTGCTATTCAGTCGCTGGGCGTGGATCCAAATTTAGCCGTTCTGGTCTTCCAGCATATCGCAGCTTCAGGAAAGCTAATTGGTTTTGACGTGGTAGAAGTTTCTCCACCCCACGATTTTGACAACCATACAGCCAACCTAGCTGCCAGCTTTATCTTTTATCTGACCCAGGTCTGGGCCCAAATACATGATTAATCTTTTTGTCAGAATAAAAAGAGAGGATGAAATTCATTTTCATCCTCTTTTATTTTATATTTGATTATCGAGACAGTCTCAAGCGCAAGCTTTCCAGTTCTTTTAACTGATGGCGGTCCCGATAAAAATTAAGATGGCTTTTAGCCGTATCATAGTAATAATCAAAATCCCGAGTCAATAACTCTTCAAAACCACTTTCTTTCAAATCTCCTAGCAGAAGTTGATATTTAAGCACTGCCATCAGGTAGTAAATTAAGCCCTTGTCTCGAGGGTTGCCATATCGGCTAATCAATTCTTCTTTCTTTCTCAGCAAGTCCAAGACTGGCTGATAGTCTCCTTTTTCACAGCTAATCAAGCCTAGATAGACTTCCAACTGAGTCTCCTTCCAAGGAAAACTAAGAGATTCCATAGCTTTTTTAGCTTTCAAAAGGATCGCCTCTGCCTGCTCATAATCTTTCAGCTGATAATAGGTCATGCCTAATCCAATATAGAAGGCAAATATTGATGGCTCTGCTATTTTGTTTTCTGTTAGATCAATTGCTTCTTTCTGGTGGGCCAAGGCTGTTGTAAAATTCCCACGAATCTGCTCAATCTCTGCCAGATAATCTAAAGCCGCTGCAATCTGAATCGAATATTTGGAGCGAAGCGAGTCTGTTAGGCTAAAACAATCAATAGACTGATAGAGATGGTGAAGCGACTGTTCTTCATCTCCGATCATGAGATGATATAGCCCCTTCAGACGAAGATTGACGGCAATGGCTTCGTGGTTATTGGCCTGGACTGAAGCATCCAGAGCACGCTCCGTATAATAGCGCATCTCAGGAATATTCTCCGTCTGAATACAGTAATAGATCATCTGCCGATAACCTTCCAGAAGGAACTCCATTTGCTGCAGTTCCTTGGCCGAAGCAATCACCTGCTGGATATTGTCCATCCCCTGCTGGTAATTTCCTGTCCGAATAGCATAGCGCCCTTCCAGATAGAGGAAACGAAGTACCAGCAATTGAAAATCCTTATGATTTTGATGTTTGCTTTCTAAGTCCTTTATTTCCTGACGAATTCGATCAAATTGCTCCAGAACAGCAGTCTGGTTGTTATCCTCTGTCTTTTCAATAAAACCAAACTCCCGTGAGTAAATTGGAAAGAGTTCATGATGAAACTGTAAAGTAGCTTCCAAATAATGCAACTCGTATTCCAAAGACTTGATCGGTTGCTTAGACATCTTATAATGATAGGCAATTTCATTGAGCAACTGGGAATGATAAAGGGGGTCTCCCAAGCATTCTTCCATGCTCTGGGCAATCTGATGATGCAACATCCGGCGCTTGGCTATTGACAGACGCTCATAAGCATATATTTGCAGGAGTTCCTGACTAAAATTCACTACCAGTCTGTCCTCTTCTTCCACCTCAATTAAGAGTCGCTTTTGTCTCAAAGCCTCAATAATTTCAACCAAGTCTTCCACAGGTAAAGCAAGTAACTTGGTCAAAAAGGAAAGCGATGCAGGTTCTCTGAAACAAGCTAGATAGTCCAGTAGTTCCTCTTCCCCACTGCTAAGATGATCCAATTTTAAAGACAGCTTAGCCTTAATAGCCGGCGTCAATGGCTGAAACTTTTCTCCTCTCAAGAGTTGCTCAGCATATTCTGACAGGAAGAATGGAATCCCCTGGCTAACTCGATAAATGTCTTTGACTTTTTCCTCAGAAAGAGCTTCTACGCCCTTTTGAGCTTGTAGATAAGCTACACTATCTTGAAAATTGAGGGGCTGTAGCTCAATAAAATCAATCTTATCACGAACCAGCAAATGACTGAAAAAATGTTCCAAATAAGAAGGAGTGCTGAGGTGTTTGGTCAACACAAAGGCCACTGGGTAATCATACATATGGTTCATGACCTGTTCCAAGACTGCAGTACTAGCTGCATCCATCCAGTGACAATCCTCAATTAAAATTACCAGAGCTTTCTTCTTGGAAATTTTCTGCAGAATATCGACTACAAACTGGGCTAATTTGTCTGCATCTAACTCAACTCCAGAAATTCCTCCTGTTAAGATTGGAAAATAGCTTTCCAAAATAACTTGCCACTGACTAATTGTAAGAATCTGATGCTGAATGACCAAATCACCCAAACCATCCAGTAGACCACGCCAAGGCTGAAGCTCAGACTCCATTTCTTCCTTAAAACACTCAGCCATAACAATTTGAAAGTACTTGGTCTGATTGGCTAGCACCTGACGAGTCACTGTCCGCTTCCCTATACCAGTGCCCCCCACTAAAACTAGGGCACGCGCCTCTTGTTCTCCTAAAATCTTAGAAAAATAAGACTCCAACCGCTGGATTTCACTTACTCGACCAAAAAAATGGTCCGTATTCCGAAGAAACTGTTTGGTTTTTCTTTCACTCCGGTCTTTAGCAAGAACTTCGTGATAGAGCTGTTGAATAGACTCATTGGGACTGATTCCCAGTTCCTTATCCAAGAGATTCACTAGTTTATAGTAAGTCTCAATAACTTTACCTGGACGATCATTGTCTCGGTAGAACTTCATGAGCAGGTGATAATTCTTTTCATCAAACTCGTCCAAGCTAATCAAACGACGCAGATTTTGCTCGGCTTCTTCTAGATTCAGCCGGTCCTTTTCTTTTTCAAGCTGATGGTAGCAAGCTTGGACATAAAGTTGCTCATACTGATTCCGCATTTTGGAAACCCAATAATCAAATGCTTCGCTATCCTTGAGATAGAATCCCTGCAAAAAATCGCCTTGATAGAGAGACAAATGCTCTGCTGGTTGAGCTATAAAACTCTCCACATCACTTTCAATTTTGAAGGTGGGATTAAGAGACAAAACTGTCCTGTTGGGCGCAATAATCCAATCTCCTCCTAAAAGTTTATTGGCTTGGTAGATAGTATTACGCAGATTTTTTTTAGCAGTCTGATTATCCTTATTTTCCCAGAGGATTCCTGCAATTTCTTCTCGATTAACCGCTCCATTAATATGAAGGTAGTAAATCAAGGCATTTATTTTAGAAAAAGGGAAGAATACTTCCTCCTGATCAAGAAAAACACTGGGGCTTCCCAATAGTTTTAAGCTCAAAAGTTTTTTGTTCATGCAAACGCCTCCAAGAAAGCTTATAGAACTACTATAAACAAAAATAGAAAGTTTCGCAAGCAAGGAAGACTACCAAGCTTTGGTATGCTTCTTTTAAGAAGGACAATTGAGAAGGATTGCTCCTTTCCAGACAAGTCAATTTAAGAGGCCTTATCCTTATTGATCGAACAAAGAATTTTCTTTTGAAAATAGCTCTTCTTTATACCCCTATAAACTTTTCTATCGTTTGGTTCTTATGACTTAAAAATATTTGTCCAAAACTGGCGTAGCCAAGCCCAGCAACGGACAAAGAAGGCTGGTCGATTTAAGAGGCTTTTAAAACGGGCAAGTTCCTTTTTGACTTCCTTTTGAATACTCTCTTTCCCTGGAACATAAACACTTTTAGCTGAGAGATACCCCATTGATCCTCGATTATTTTGTGGTGCCTTAAATCTTTTGCCTCCATTAGCCATCGCTCTTCTGCGAAAAAGAGGGTCCCAAACGGCTGGCGTTTTAACATCATAGCGAGTATGGGAAGCCCGATTCCCTGGACGATTGCGGTCGCCATAGTTAAAGCTAGCACCATTAACAAGGCCATTTTGGCTAGCCCCTTCTGGGTCTATAATATTGAGGAAGCGACCTTGCTGATCTAAAATGAATTCTGTATGGAAATCAAGTAAAATTTTGATATTAACTTGGCTTCTTTGACCATCTGGATAAAACACCTGGCTTGAAAGCTTATCTATATAAGCTTTATTATGCAAACGAGAGGACTCATTGAAACTATAAGGCATACTTGGCTGAGACTTAAAATAGCTGGCTAAGGCTTCTGCATCTGTCATCCCCTCTGCTCTAAAATGCTCTCGGACCCACTGGGCTTGTTGACTGGAAATCAGATAGCGAAATTGATGGACCTGGCTTTTCAATTCCTGATTGCCATCAGTTTGACTGAAATCATCAGCTGGAAAGGCCGTCTGTACCGTTTTAGCAAAAGTTCGCCAAAAACTGTCGTGAGGTGCCAAATCCGGACTGAACTTCTCTAGAAGCGAAACAACTTCATCCTGTCCCCCTTCTAACTCTTTGGGCATTTCCACACAGGCTAGGGCAAGCACCAGTAATTTCTGAGCTTTGAGAGGGGAAGCCTGACGACTATCTAACTTCCATAACTCTTTAAAGAGCTCACTGCCAAAAAGTTGAGCTTCTTGCCAAGGCACTTGAACATTTACTGTCCCAATGTTTCGGCAGATCTCTTCCACTGCCTCATGTGACCAGCCCAGCTCTTCCAGCCACTTTTTTTGATTCTCTACTTTATTTGCCACTGGCAAGTTCCTTCCCGTCTTTTTTATCTATTATATGCATTTTTTATTTCTTCCGTCAAACTAGAAGACTGCCTTTCTATAGGATAGCAGAATTTTTTCTAAAGTTGATCCTTTTTTGCCTAAGAACCACTTGACTGTATTCTTGGCCTATTTTTTGCTATACTAATAATAAGAAAACTCGAGGTACAACATGACACCTAATAAAGAAGATTATCTGAAATGTCTCTATGAACTTGGAACTAGACATAATAAAATCACTAATAAAGAAATCGCCCAGCTCATGCAAGTCTCTCCGCCAGCTGTAACAGAGATGATGAAGAAGCTACTAGCTGAAGAACTACTCATTAAGGACAAAAAAGCTGGTTACCTCTTAACCGATTTGGGGCTAAAATTAGTTTCAGACCTCTATCGTAAACACCGGCTAATTGAAGTTTTTCTAGTCCACCATCTGGGCTATACGACAGAGGAAATCCATGAGGAGGCTGAGGTTTTAGAACATACTGTTTCTGACCATTTTGTTGAAAGACTGGATCAGTTGCTGGATTATCCCAAAGCTTGCCCTCATGGAGGAACCATTCCAGCTAAGGGAGAACTCCTAGTTGAAAAACATAAACTTACTTTAGAAAAGGCTAAAGAAAAAGGCGATTATATACTGGCCCGTGTCCATGACAACTTCGATCTCTTGACCTACCTGGAAAGAAATGGCCTTCAAGTAGGCAAAACTATTCGTTTTCTAGGCTACGATGACTTTAGCCACCTCTATTCTCTTGAAGTGGATGAGCAAGAAATCCAACTAGCCCAACCTATTGCCCAACAGATTTATGTAGAAAAGATTTAAAAGTTCTTTGAAATTCAAAGGGCTTTTTTTGACAAGATAATAGAAAAGATATATAATAAGTATACTTACTATTTTGGAAGTGGTATAAAAATGAAGCAACTTGATTTTAATTCAATTTATAAAAATGATTCCCAACAGTCTACTGGTCTCCTCTTTATCCGTGCCTACCACAAGTGGCATGGTCTGATTAAAAGCCAACTGAAAACAATTGATCTGACCCATCCCCAATTTGTCGTTTTGACTAGTCTTGCAGCACTTCTACGTCAGCAAGAATGGGTGAGTCAAACCGATATCGCCCGCTTTTCTGACATGGATGTCATGACCGTATCCCAAATCATCCGACTCTTGGTCAAAAAAGACTTAATCATGCGGGAAATCCATCCCAAGGACAGTCGTGCAAACATCATACTTCTGACAAAACAGGGACTGCAAAAGGTCAATCAAGCCCTTCCTTTAGTTGAAGGTATTGATCAGGCATTCTTTGGGAAATTAAAAAACAAAACGGAAATACTGAATCAACTCTTAATCAAACTGGAGACCGAAAATGACTAGATTTTGGATTGGCGTCGTATCAAAAGAACATGTACTAAGAGGTGTGGAAGGTGGTTTTTGTCAAGTCTGCCATGGAAAGAAAGCACCACTAAACCGAATGAAAAAAGGAGACTATCTTCTGTACTACAGTCCTAAATATCAGATGAATGATCAAGAAAAACTGCAGGCCTTTACAGCAGTTGGTAAAATCCTAGATGACACTGCCTACCAAGTAGAGATGTTCGAAGGCTTTGTCCCATTTCGACGAGATGTCAGCTACTATCAGCCAGTCGAAGACTGTACCATTGAGCAAGTCCGCCAGCATCCTCAGTGGCGTCAATACGCCTCTCAGCTAAGATACGGACATTTCGAAGTTTCGAAGGACTTTTTCCTTTATGTTTTTGATCAAATGAAAGTCAACAGTCCTGCAAATAACTAGAAACAACTATACTTGATTGTCTTCAACTTCAAAAGACTGTATCAGTTCTTTCTCAAAAAATGAAGTTCCGATTCATTTCATGAATCGGAACTTTTGATTTGTAGTGGAATTCTTAATCAATTAAATCAACAAGAAAGCCGATAGCATACCCGTAATCACATTGGCTAAAGCATGCATGATCCAGCTGGCTAAAATAGAACCGCCAGATTTCTTTTCATTGACAAAGCCCATATAGGCCGCGATGCCACCCGTACACAAAATGATGAGCAGAGTTTGCAACCAAGAAACCTCTGATATAAACATAAGACCATGAAGAAGCCCAAAAAGAGCAGCTTGTATGGCATTGGCTACTCCAAAAGGCAAGCAGATAGAAAATCTTTTTAAAAGAAAACCTCTGAATAGTAACTCTTCTGGCAGGGAAGTTTGAAAAAGACTATAAATCAGAACAGCTGGCAAGGCTTGGAAACCGAGGCCAGAAAAACTTGAAGTTGCAGTTTTAAGATCTTTTACAATAGTATACAGTACTAAATATGAAAAGATAGTGAAGCTTAGCAAACCAAGAAATATCCAGAGCGACATCTTATGATTGCCAGTATCTTTTAGTGGCTTAAAGCCTATCCAATCTAAAAATGAACTTTTTCTTCTAGCTGTCACAAACCACCAAATAAAAGGAAGCAACATAAACAAAACAATTTGAATCAGAGCATTCGTCATTTGTTGAATAAGACTTACCATCATTAGAAACTCCTTTCTCTCATTTCTTTACCATCATTATATAAAACAAACTTCAATTATTTATTAAGTAATTCTAAATTGTTTCTAAAGAAAAAAGAGATTTTAAAGGTATAAAACCCAAGATTTTTACTGCTTCCATTTTCTTGCCATTCCACTTACATTTTGCTAAAATGATGTCAAAAATCAGTGAGGAAAAATCATGCCACAAGAACTTTTTAAAGAATTTGCCCAGCTAGATCAAGTGGAAGCTATCGTTCTCGGTGGATCTCGTGCTGGACAATATTTTGACAAAGACTCAGACTATGATGTTTATATCTACTTGACAGATTCCATCGCTCCCATGACTCGACGCAATATCCTCAGCAAGTACTGCTCCTACATGGAAATCGGCAATCAATTTTGGGAACTAGAAGATGACTGTGTGCTAAAGAGCAAGATCGAAATTGAGCTTATTTACCGTACACTGGATAGCTTTGATAAAGACCTGCAAACTGTAGTCCTAGATCACCAAGCTCAGAATGCCTATACCACCTGTATGTGGCACAATCTGCTCCACAGCAAAATCATCTACGACCGCAATGGTCGCTATGAGGCGCTTCAAAACAAGTACAGACGACCTTATCCAGCTGAGCTGAAAAAGAATATTATTAAGAAGCAGCTCCTCTTACTTGATCAAGCCATGCCAGCTTTCTCCAAACAAATTGAAAAAGCGCTCAAGCGTCAGGACCTGCTCAGTATCAATCACCGTAGCAGTGAATTTTTTGCTTCCTATTTTGACTTGCTCTTCGCCCTAAACGAACAGACGCATCCTGGAGAAAAGAGAATGCTTGCGTATGCAAAAACCAACTGCCCGCTATTGCCTCAACACTTCGAAGAAAATATACAGAACTATTTTCAAAAACTCTACACTGATCCTGCTGAAGCCATAAACCTTATTAATCAGCTAGTGACGACCATCAAAGAAATCATTCCTCAAGAAATGATTGATGGTTTTTAGTAATGTTGTCGGAAATTATACATTCATTGCTACAGAAGCAAAAAAATTAGGAGTTTGAACACTAGTGTTCAAACTCCTTTTCATATTTATTCTCAGCGATTCTTCGTATCCAGAATAATAGTTACTGGGCCATCATTGATTAGCTCTACCTGCATATCTGCGCCAAAAATACCCGTTTTGGTTGGTACTTCTTGCGCCAGTAGCTGATTTAATTCATCATAAAGACGACTGGCTAATTCGGGTGGTGCCGCCTTGACGAAAGCCGGCCGATTTCCCTTCTTAGTATCCGCATGCAGGGTGAATTGAGAAATAGAAAGAATCTCCCCTTCAATGTCTTTAATAGACAGATTCATCTTACCCTCTTGGTCCGAAAAAATCCTCATATTGACGATTTTACGAACAGCATAATCCAAGTCATCTGGACCATCATCTGGCCCGACTCCCACCAAGAGGAGCAAGCCAGACGAAATTTTGTTGTGTACTTGGTTCTCAATCGATACCTGAGCTTGTTTTACACGTTGAATGACAATTTTCATTTCTCTGCTTCTATTCCCCTTCCATCTGGATATCCTCTATCCTACACAGCAACCTCAGTCCGCATACTTATCCATTGGTCCGCTTGACCGAATAGACCTCCGGCACGCTCTTAATCTTATCCACCACTGTCGTCAGCATAGATAGATTAGCAATACCAAAAGAAACGTGGATATTGGCAAATTTCATATCCTTGGTCGGCTGGGCATTAACGGTAGAGATGTTTTTAGTTGTATTTGATAAAACCTGCAGCACATCATTGAGAAGACCCGTCCGATTTAATCCATAGATGTCAATGTGGGCAGTGTATTCTTTGGTCGTATTATTTTCTTCCCACTCGACATCGATCAGGCGCTGCTCATAATTTTCCTGAGCCTTAAGGTTCATACAGTCCAATCGATGGATAGCCACACCACGACCCTTGGTAATGTAACCAACAATATGGTCACCTGGAACGGGGTTACAACATTTGGCAATCCGAATCAGTAGACCAGATGCCCCCTGAATGACTACACCTCCCTCATGTCTGACCTTGAGGGTTTCTTTGTTTTCAACCTTGACCTCGCCACCTTTGACTAATTCCTCAGCCTCAGCTCTGGCCTTGGCCCGTTCCTCTTCACGGCGCTCTTTTTCAGTCAAACGATTGAAAATCGAAATGGCTCCTATCTCACCAAAACCAATAGCCGCAAACAGAGCTTCTTCTGTCTTATAGCTGGTCTTTTGCAGGACCTCTTCCATGTGCTTCTTGTCCATGTACTTATTGGCTACATAGCCATTTTCCTGGAATTGAGCCTGCAGAAGTTCCCGACCTTTAGAGATGGATAATTCCTTGTCTTGGTTTTTAAAGAATTGACGAATTTTATTGCGGGCCTTACTGGTCTTAACCAGGCCAATCCAGTCCCGACTGGGACCAAAAGAATTAGCACTGGTAATGATCTCAACCTGGTCACCTGTCTTAAGCTTGGTCGTCAATGGAACCATGCGTCCATTGACCTTGGCACCTGTTGCCCTTTCCCCGACCTTGGTATGAATCTCGTAGGCAAAGTCGATTGGCCCTGAATCCTTGGGTAAAGCACGTACAGAGCCATCAGGCGTAAAGACATAGATTTCCTCGGCCAGATAGTTTTCTTTGACCGAATCCACAAATTCTTTAGCATCGCCAGACTCTGCCTGCAATTCCATCAATTCTTGGATCCAGTTCATTCCGATTGCAGATTCTTTGCTATCGACCTTGCCTTTGATGCCCTTCTTATAGGCCCAGTGAGCTGCAACCCCGTATTCAGCGACTTCGTGCATTTCCTTGGTCCGAATCTGAAACTCAATCGGTCCCTTAGGCCCATAAACCGTCGTATGGATAGATTGGTAACCATTGGCTTTGCGGTTGGCAATATAATCCTTAAAGCGGCCCGGCATTGGTTTCCAGAGCTCATGGATATAGCCTAACATAGCATAGACATCACTGGGTGTTTCCAAAATGCAACGAATAGCAATCAAGTCATAGATTTCATCAAATCGCTTTTTCTTGTCCTGCATCTTACGATAGATCGAGTAGATATGCTTAGGTCGCCCATAAATCTTCCCATGTAGATGACGTTCACCTGCATAAGTCTCAATCTTACTAACGACTTCTTCGACCAAGGCTTCTCTTTCACGTCGTTTTTCCTTCATCATGTGAGAAATCTTATAAAACTCGACTTCATTGAGATAGCGGAAAGACAAGTCCTCTAACTCCCACTTGACACTGGAAATCCCCAGGCGATGAGCCAAGGGCGCATAGATCTCCATGGTTTCGCGCGAAATCCGCTCCTGCTTATCCTTGCGTAAATGCTTGAGCGTCCGCATATTGTGAAGGCGGTCCGCCAACTTAACCAAGATAACCCGAATATCCTCCGACATGGCCATCAGCATCTTACGGTGATTCTCAGCAAGCTGCTCCTCGTGGGATTTGTACTTGACCTTCCCCAGTTTGGTCACACCGTCTACAATCGTCCGGACATCTGGACCAAACTCACGCTCTAAATCATCTAGGCTAGCATCTGTATCTTCTACCACATCATGCAAAAAACCACAGGCAACTGTGACTGCGTCAAGCTTAAGCTTGGCCAAAATCCCAGCTACCTGAATAGGATGAACAATATAGGGTTCTCCCGACTTGCGAAATTGCCCGCTATGACAGTCCACTGCATATACCAAGGCTTTCTGAACAAAAGCCACATCCTCAGCTGCTAAATATTTCCTTGTTAAAGCGACGACCTGATCGCCCGTTAAATTCACTTCTTTTGGCATTCATTCTCTCCAATTTCTTGCCTATTATTTTATCATTTTTAAGGCAATAAGAAAACACTTATGCAAAGATGAACTGCACCCCAAAAAGTTAGACAGAAAAAATCTAACTTTTGGGGTCAGTACAAAGAGCCTGGCTTGTTTTAATAAAAAGACAGCAGAAATCAAAAATACTGTACCTCATCCGATGAGATACAGTATCCTTTAGTTCATTAGTTCAGACAAAACACTGACTGCGGTCAAGGCATAAAGCGGAGCTGTTTCAGCACGCAAGATACGTGGGCCTAGACCAGCCGATACAGCACCTGCTTGATGAAAGGCGTCTATTTCATCTGGAGACAGACCGCCCTCCGGTCCGAAGATAAAGAGAACTTTTGCTCCGGCTCCCAAGCCTGACAGCGCTCGGACTAGAGCCGCAGTTTCTCCTTCTTTGGCCGATTCTTCATAGGCCACAACGATGGTGTCAAATTGAGTCAGCTGAGCCAGAAAATCTGACTTTTTATCAAAGAGCCGAACTTCTGGAATTAGATTGCGCTTGCTCTGCTCTGCTGCTCCCTGAGCAATTTTCTCTAGTTTTTCACTCTTTTTAGCCAGCTTTTTGCCATCCCACTTGGCCACCGACCAGTCCGCTGGAAAGGCCCAGATAGCACAAGCTCCTAGCTCCGTTACCTTTTGGGTGATAAACTCTAATTTATCACCCTTGGGAAAGCCTGAAGCAATGGTCACTTGAACCGGCAACTCTGTATTGTCTGCCAGCTCCTCCAAGATTTCCAAGCTCTGCTGGTTGGGATCCAATACCCGAGCCAGCCGTTTCACGCCATCATCAAAAACCAGTGTGACTTGGTCGCCCTCTTTGAGCCGCATGACCGAAAACATATGTTTGGCCGTGTCCTTATCCGTGACAACCAGAGGAGACTGAGGGTTTCCTTTTATAAAATATTGCTGCATCTAACCACCTATCACGCCTGAAATATCCTGCGTTTTCTTAAAGACACAGGCATTCCATTCGCCCTGAATCATATGCGTTTCTAGGAAAAATCCTGCTGCTTCCGCTGACTCACGCACCATTTCCCACTTCTCAGAAATGATTCCACTCATAATCAGATAGCCTTCATCCTTGACCAAACGATAAGCATCCTCAGTCAGATGGATGAGAATATCGGCCAAAATATTGGCAACAATGACATCCGCCTTGATTTCTACACCTCGAAGAAGATCCCCCGGCGCCACATGGATGTTCTCCATACCCGGGTTGAGCTCAATATTTTCCTGAGCCACGCGCACCGCCACCTCGTCTAAATCATAGGCGTAGATGTCCTTAGCGCCTAAGAGAGAGCTGGCAATGGAGAGGACACCGCTGCCTGTGCCTACATCCAGCACAGTTTCTCCGCCACGTAGGACCTGCTCCAGCGCGAAGAGGCTCATCTTGGTCGTCGGGTGAGTCCCCGTACCAAAGGCCATGCCAGGATCCAGTTTGATAATCTTCTCACCAGCTGTCGCTTCATACTCCGTCCAGGACGGTACAATTGTCAAGTCATGGGTAATCCGAGCCGGCTCAAAGTACTTCTTCCAGTTATCCGCCCAGTCTTCCTCAGCCAGCTCCTGCCGAGTCAGCTGAATATCTCCCGTCTCCAAGCCAAAGCCATCCAGCTCAGCCAGGCGCTCATTGGCCTTAGCTGCAACAGCCTCTATGTCCACTGAATCCGGATAGTATCCCGTAATCCTGACCCGCTCACTCTGCTCAACTTCTGGAAAAAGCTCACCGTACTGGTCAACCTGACCCAGATAATCTGCACTGTCATCAATAGCCACGCCCTGACTACCCAGCTCAATCAGAATATTCGAGGCTGCTTCCTCCGCCTCCCGCTTCACTTCAATCGTTAATTCCTGCCAAGTGTCCATCATTAAATACCAAGCCCGTAAAACACAACGCCAAAATAGGAAATTCTCTGACGACGTTTGCGTCTAAGAGAACTTTATCTTTTTGCCACAGTGTTTAGGGCGGGTTCAGTTTAGAAATTCAACTGAACAATCCTTTCTTTGTTTATTTCATTGTCTTCGTCATATAGACCATATCCATGCCCTCTTTTTCGGGCTCCGTATGGGTCTGATGATAGCCGTTTTTCTCATAAAAAGCCACCATGCCTTTATCCTGGAAAACCGTACACAAATCCCATTTCATAATGGTAGAGAATGTCTCCTCAATCAGAGAGAGCCCCTCGGAGCCATATCCTTTATTCTGGTACTCTGGCAAAATCGCCACTGTTCCAATCCAGCCCGCTGTCTGTTCATCATTTGTATTCAAGCGAATAAAGCCCAGAATCTTCTCATCGTCTTTGACAAAATAATAAAAACTATTGGGCCGCTCAACCAGCTTCCAGCGAATCCGCTCTCGCTCCTCCAGATAAGGATCGTATTGATCCTGATATTTCTCATAAACGGCCTTAAAACTCGATCGCTGAATGGCAACAATGGTCTCTAAATCCTCAGCTCCCGCCCGCTCAATATGAATCATGCTCGTACCTCCAAATAATCTCTCAACCTGCTCTGCAGCTGCGGAATAACCTTTTCATCTGATAAGAACTGGCTTACATTCATCATCTGATAAGCCTGTCCCTCATCTCCAAAGACGATACTAGCACATTCTTCCTGAGAGATGGTTCCAACCATAAAAATAGAAGTTGTGCCAGGATCAAGCATTCCTTGATAGTCCTTAACCCAGAGAATATCCGCTTCTTCAAGCTTCAAACCAAGCTCTTCAAAAACCTCTCTTTGGACGCATTCAAAGGGGGTCTCCTCGCCCTCGCGGCCACCGCCCGGCAACTCCCACATATTAGGGTATGGAATGCTTACCTTATCATCTCGCAAGATAGTCAGTAGCTTATCATCACGGAGCAAGGCAATCTTACAGCCAGAAAATTCCATCTGTTTGTGCAGTAAATCTAGTCCTTCTTCATCCGTCATAGGCGCCTCCTAATACCTCGGATAAGGATAAAAGTCTGTCTCAGTCAAGTCAGCTCTGCCATTTTCAAAAGCCTCAGCATTCCAAGCTATCTCAAACTCTGCCGCCTCTGGATCTGCTAAGAAGTCCATGAGGGCATCGAGGCCAGACTCAGCTGTTTGGGTTAGGAAATCCACGAAATAAGCCATAAACTCCCGCGACAGGCCCTTCTTAGGCTCATAGGGCAGGGCAGCCAGATAGTCCTCGGCCTCAAAACGAGACTTGACCGGATTATAGAAAAGCACGGCTTCCTCAAAGTAAATATCCTCAGCCGAAGCATTGCCCTCAGCATCAATCGTCTCAATCCCGCCTGGATTTTGCACCTCAAGGAGAAAGGCTACTTCCACTGCATGATTCTTCTTGTCCCAGTTTATCTCATAGTCAAAAGGAAAGCTCTTCCCCATTTCCTCGTCCAATATCTCCAAAAAACCGTACTTAGCCATGATTTCCTCTTTTCATTGTGATAAAATATTACTATCTACAATAGTAACACAAAAAGCCAAGAAAAACACTTGCAGAAAGGAAATCTTATGCCAGAAAACCTCGCTCTACGTATGCGACCGACCGACATCGATCAGATCATCGGCCAGCAACACCTGGTCGGACCCGGGAAAATCATCCGTCGCATGGTTGAAGCCAACCGCCTGTCCTCGATGATCCTCTACGGGCCACCCGGCATCGGCAAGACCTCTATCGCCTCAGCTATTGCTGGCACAACCAAGTATGCCTTTCGGACCTTTAACGCCACGGTAGATAGCAAGAAGCGCCTGCAAGAGATCGCTGAAGAAGCGAAATTTTCCGGCGGTCTGGTGCTCCTACTGGACGAGATTCACCGTTTGGACAAGACCAAGCAAGACTTTCTACTGCCGCTATTAGAAAGCGGTCTGGTCATCATGATTGGAGCGACGACAGAAAATCCTTTCTTTTCTGTCACTCCTGCTATAAGAAGCCGAGTTCAGATATTTGAGCTAGAGCCCCTCAGCAACGACGACATCCGGACAGCCATTCAGCTAGCCTTGAAGGATAAGGAAAGAGGATTTGATTTCCCAGTGGAGCTAGACGATGATGCTCTGGATTTCATCGCCATCTCTACCAACGGAGACCTGCGCTCCGCCTATAACTCGCTGGACCTAGCCGTACTCTCTACCCCTGAAGATGACAAGGGCGTCCGCCATATTACACTTGATGTGATGGAAAACAGCCTGCAAAAGAGCTATATCACCATGGATAAGGATGGGGACGGTCATTACGATGTCCTCTCTGCTTTGCAGAAGTCCATCCGTGGCTCCGATGTCAATGCCAGTCTTCACTACGCAGCTCGCCTCGTTGAGGCAGGAGACCTACCTAGCCTAGCTCGACGATTGACCGTTATCGCTTACGAAGATATTGGCCTGGCAAATCCAGATGCCCAAGTCCATACCGTTACAGCTCTGGAAGCAGCCCAGCGGATTGGCTTTCCTGAAGCCCGTATCCTCATTGCCAATATTGTTATTGATTTAGCACTATCGCCCAAGTCCAACTCAGCCTATGTGGCTATGGACAAGGCCTTGGCCGACCTAAGAAAGAATGGAAATCTGCCCATTCCCCGCCACTTACGAGATGGCCACTATGCAGGAAGCAAAGAATTGGGCAACGCCCAGGACTATCTCTACCCTCACTCCTATCCCGGAAATTGGGTCAAGCAGGACTACCTACCCGATAAGATAAAAGACGCCAATTATTTCACGCCTAACGAAAACGGCAAATACGAGCGAGCCCTTGGAATGACAAAGGATAAGATTGAGCAACTTAAAAAATGATGGTATCGTTTGCAAAAAATCATGTTTTTCTCTTGAATTTTTCAAAATTTATGGTATTATAATTATAGAAACGCTGTGGTGTACGACTTCACACTTAAGTGTTGACCGACTATTTTTTGTATTATTAGGGAAACAAAAGACTTCTAACAGCATGCAGGCCGTATCACGCGGAAGCAGCTTCAGTTAGAGCGAGTTGCCCACCTGCTTCATTGCGCGGGTTCAATACAAATCGTGAAGGTCCGGCACCAATACAGCTTTTTCTGTTGCCTCCTTAGCTCAGTTGGTAGAGCAGTAGACTCTTAATCTATGGGTCGCAGGTTCGAGCCCTGCAGGGGGCATCTAAACAACAGGAAAAAGCCTTGATTTACAAGGCTTTTTTGTTTGTCTATAACTGATTTGCCCTACATTTAAATCTATCTTTTCTTTTTGAATCAAATTACATCTTAACAAATAGTGTAAAGCCAGTTACTTTTGCTTTGATGCCATACAATATTTTCATGTAGAGAAGACAAATTTTATCTTCTCTTTTTATTTTCAAAATGATAAAAACTGATTTTCTTTTCATGAATCAGACTGAAACTTCCAAATTGTTTATTTATTTTATTGACATTTTCTATAAAAATAAGTATAATAGTTTTATTAACAAACTATACTATATAAGATCGGAAGAG